>LFRM01221119.1_pt1 | contig 139821 bp, 129 predicted proteins | sample 618341 | NCBI WGS metagenome assembly LFRM01 (sample SAMN03654438, study PRJNA283298) | anaerobic digester metagenome | isolation source: pool of bioreactors CSTR01a, CSTR02a, and CSTR03a thermophilic anaerobic... | place: Denmark: Kgs. Lyngby | collected 2014-05-21 | reverse complement strand
ACGAACCTGGTATTGGGCCTCTCGTACAGGTCGTGAGGCGTGCCCACCTGCACCAGCTTACCCTCGTTCATGATCCCGATCCTGTCGGACAGGGTCAGCGCCTCCTCCTGGTCGTGGGTGACGTAAACCGTGGTTATGCCGAGGTTCTGTTGGAGCTTGCGGATCTCGGCGCGAACGGAAGCACGGATCTTGGCGTCAAGGTTGGACAGGGGCTCGTCCAGCAACAGGACGTCGGGGTTGAGCGCCAGCGCCCTGGCCAGCGCCACGCGCTGCTGCTGGCCGCCTGACAGCTGCCCGGGGTAGCGCGTCTCGTAGCCCGTCAGTCCAACCTTGGCAAGGGCGTCTTGGGCGATCTTCTGCCAGTCTGACTTGGGTACGTTCTTGAACTGCAGACCGTAGATGACGTTCCTGTACACGGTCATGTGCGGCCACAGCGCGTAGTTCTGGAACACCATACCGATGTTCCGCTTGGCCGGCGGGATGTCCTGAACCTCGCGGTCGCCGAACATGATCTTGCCCTCGTCGGGAATGTAGAACCCTGCAATGAGCCGGAGGGTGGTGGTCTTGCCGCAGCCGGACGGCCCCAACAACGTGAACAGCTCTCCGTCTTTGATGTTCAGGTTGACGCGGGTCAGCGCCTCAACGTTCTTGAATCGTTTCGTTACTCCAATAAGAGTGATATCCATGCCCTTCACCTCAGGGGATTCCGAAACAAACCCACGGGCGAGACGAGCTCGCCCGCAGGTCCTCTGGAATCGTTGTGCTATCTCAGTGCATTGGCTGTCGGCGGACCGGATTAGTACTTCGCCTTCAGCTCATCGAGCTTCGCGAAGATGTTGGTCCTGAAGTACTCGTTGACTTCACTGTTCCTGCTGGCCGCCAACGCGTTGTCGTACGTGTTCTCGACCGTTCCCTCGAAGTAGCTCCTGCGGCCGCCGTAGAACTCGACTGCCAGCTCAGCAGTGGAGCCCGGAGGGCCTTCCATCCTCATGTCGGGCCGGATCGGGAACAGGCCGCGCTCGATGAATAGCTTCTGCCCTTCCTCAGTCAGCAAGAACTCGATGAACGCCTTGGCGGCGTTGGGGTTCTTGCAGTTCTTGATGATCGCTATGGGCTCCGGAGTCACGTACGCGCCCGGAGGGGCGATGAAGCGGATGTCGGCGCCGTTGAGGTAGTTCTCAAACGCCATGTAGCTCGGGACCGCAAAGCCCAGAGCGTACTCGCCGTTAGCAACGACGGCGGGAACGTCCACGGATCTCGCCACGAACTGGCCGGTGTAGGCGGCGAGCTTACCGATCCACTCCCAGCCTTGCTCCCAACCCATCTTCTGAAGGATGACTTCGTAGGTGGCGTGGTTCGAACTGGAGTTGTCAGGTGCGCACTGGGCTACCTGCCCTTTGAACTTGGGATCAGACAGCAGATCCTCCCAAGTGGTCGGAGGGGTCGCACGCAGACGCCTGACAAGCAGGCCGTGGTTGTACACGAGACCGTACGGCTCCAGAGCGGTGCCGGTCCAGAATCCCTTGGGATCCTTCAGCGGCATCGGCCTGGGTGCGCCCATGGTGTCAGGGACCTTGTCCATCAGCTCCTGGGGCACCTCATGCTTGATGAGGAAGCCGTCTGCAGCCAGCTCATCGTAGAGCACCGTCTCGCCGCCCCAGATGATGTCTGCCTGCGGGTTGGCACCCCACTCCCGGACCATGCCCGCTGCCACCTGGGTGCCCTTGCTCATGTAGTTGGTCTTCACATCCACTCCATACTTTGCCTTAGCCCAGTCTCTGAAGGCATCCAGAGCCGCAGTGCTCACGAAAGCGGCCACAGGCGTGATGATGCTAAGCTCCGCCTCGATGGTCGGCGGCGCTGCCGAAACCAATGTAGAGCCCATCATCAACAGCGCCAGGCACATGACTAGAAGCCTCTTCATCCGATTACCTCCCTGTAATCTGCTTGTACGCTTGACCGACTCCAGTGATCCAGCAATTAAGAATACGACACCGGCCCGTCAGTTCCCTGCAGTCGGTGTCGCTTTGGACAAATATTTGTAATCTATTTCACGTGGTGATTGTAAGTGACGGTTCCTGTTCATGGCAACTGCCGGCCACGGCTCACGGCCGCCGCCGCCCCTTTGACGGCCGCATAGGTGTCGCAGGCGGCCACTACACACGGGATAACCTCAGGTCCGGGCTCCCGATGTGGCGATGACGGTTGTTGGCCTATGCCGCTCAATGACCGGTCAAGCGGGTCGCGGAAGAGGTGGAGGCTTTGTGCTATGGCGCCGCCCACTACGATACACTCCGGCCTGGTCTCCGTCACGACACTGGCGAGAACCTCCGCAAGCATCTCGCCCCACTCGCGGAAAAGCTGGCGGCAGGCCTCGTCGCCGGCGAAGGCCGCTTTGGCCAGGGCCTCCACGTCTGCCGGCTCCGCGGCGTCGTGTAGGCTGCTTCGGGACTGGTACTTGCTCCGCCACAAGCTCAGGATGCCGCGCCTGGAAAGGTAGTCGTCAACGCGGCGGTCCCTGTAGGGCATGGCGTACGCCTCAACCTCCCACGCCACGGCGCCGCTACGCTCGACCAGGGCGCAGCCGAAGCCGGTCCCCAGCGTGATGGCAAGGACGCGGTCGAAGCCCCTCCCAGCCCCGTACAGGCACTCGCCCAGGGCAAACGCCACGGCGTCGTTTATGAAGCGCACTGGCACCTCCGCCGGCAGCTCCAGCCTGCGCCGGATCTGGGCGCCCACATCCATGCCGTAAAGCGAGTCGAACTTGTCCTGCCCGCGTATCAGGCTGATGCCGCGCTCGTAGTCAAAGGGGCCGGGCATCCCGATCCCCACTCCCGTGATCGGGCCTGAGCCGGCCCCTTCGTCAAGCACGCGCCGCAGTCCGGCGCAGAGCTCTTCGAGCAGCGGCTCCGCTTGCTGCCTGGCGTCAAGCTCGATCCGACGAACGCCGCGGTACAGGTTGCCGTCTCCAATGACGATGCCAGCCTTAACGGAAGTGCCCCCGACGTCGACGCCGAGTAAGGGGCCCATGCGCGACGCTCCCGATTCCAGCATCGGATCAGCGGCGCTCCGCCAGGGCGCGCTCCAAGACGTCGGCGACGTAGTCGATGTCGTCGGCGGTGATCCTGTTGTGGAAGGGGATCGCCACGCTGGTTCGGCCGGCCAGCTCCGTGACGGGGAAGTCCCCTTCCTTGTATCCGAACTCCGACCGGTAGAACGGCTGCAAGTGGATGGGGGTGAAGTAGGGGCGGCACCCGATGCCCGCCTCCTGGAACCTGGCCATCACGCGGTCGCGCACCGCCTGCTGCGCTTCGGGCGTGGGCTCCTCGACGCCCACACGGATCACGTAGACGAACCAGCTCATCCGGGTCACCTCGGGGGCGATGTGCGGCAGGACGACTCCCTCTATGCGCGACAGCCTCTCGCGGTACATCGCCGCGACGCGGGCACGCCTCTCGATGATCTCGTCCAGGCGACCCATCTGCACCACGCCGAGGGCGGCCGACATCTCGTCCATCCGGTAGTTGTAACCGAGGCGCTCGTGGGCCAGCCACAGACCCGACTCTCCCCTACCCTGGTTGCACATGCTGTCGCACAGCTGCGCGATGCGGTCGTCGTCGGTGACGATCAACCCACCTTCGCCGGTGGTGATCTGCTTGTTGGGGTAGAAGGCGAACACCGCGGCGTGGGCGAAGTCGGGCCCGCCAGCCTTCTTCCCCTTGTACTCTGAACCCAGCGACTCGCACGAATCTTCGATGAACACCAGGCCGTGGCGCTCCGCCACCTCGCGGATGGCGTCGAGCCTCGCGGGCTGGCCGAAGGCGTCCACAGCCAGGACCGCCTTCGTGCGCGGCGTGACGGCCTCCTCCATGAGGGTGACATCAATGTTGGCTGTATCCGGCTCGATGTCGACGAACACCGGCCTGGCCCGCTCGTAGAGGATGCAGTTGCTTGACGCGATGAAGCTGAACGGCGTGGTGATCACCTCGTCGCCGTCGCCGATGCCGTAGGCCCGTATCAGAAGGTGCAACCCGCTGGTGCCGCTGTTCACCGCCACACCGTGCTTGCGGCCGCAGTATTCGGCCACCAACCGCTCGAACTCCATGTGCTTCGGCCCGAGAGCGAGGATATCCGAGTCGAGAACTTCCATGACAGCATGCTTCTCCGCAGGGCCGATGTCAGGCCGCGACAGCGCAACTTTCATGCCCACGCCTCCAAACGCCTCAGATTTCACTTTTTCGTACTTCTATTCGGATGGCCGTACACCTTCTAACCCCTTGAAGACGCCCAGCCGAGCCTCGCGTGGGAGCGACGGAGATCGCGCCCGCTAGTACTTCCAGCTCGCGAACAGCGCCTTGGCCTGGGCCAGATACTCCCGGGGAATGATGATGTTGGTGCCGTCCGTCACCCTGTCTTCGGGGAAGATCGGGACAGGATTGCAGCCGCCGGCGGCCACCCCCAGCTGATCCATGCCGAACCTGTTGCCGCAATTCTGACACACCAGATAGCCGCCGACCTGCTTGTAGTAACCCCTGCCTGAGCTGTAGCATATCTGGCACGTGTTGAAGGCCGTGCGCAGGGCTCCGTCAGAGGTGCGGACCGCGATCACCTCAAGCTCGGTGCCGTCGACTCTCGTCGAGTAGAATGCCGGCCGCCCCGTCACGCTGGCGACGGGGATGACCAGGTCCGGGCTTGCCGACTCTGCCGGGTGCCCCGGGGATCCGACGGCTGGCACGTTGACCGCCACCGCCTGCTCCCGGCGCTGAAGGCTCCAGCCTACGGCCACAAGGGCCGCCACTGCCACGACCGCTATCGCCACTACTATACCGTTCTTGCTCCGCATCGCTACGTTTCCCCTCTCTATGCTGTGTATGCCGCGTGTGCTGCGTGATCACTGTTACGACCCTGCCCCGACACCCATCACGGTGATGCTGCTCCGTATCATGCCCATCCAGCAGGCGAAAGGCACGGTGCCCGCCTGCGTCGGCACGAACTCGATGACGTTCTCTCCCAGTTCCAGCCGGCGTTCGATTCCGTATTCAGGTATGATGATCCTGTTGTTGCACCCGTTCAGGGTGCCGGGCTGAGCGACGATGGTCCACCGGACGGGGATGCCGGCCTGCACTCGTATGGGCTGGTAGCTTCCGGGCGCAAGAGGCGTCGAGACCACCTGGACTCCGTTGACCACCTGGGCTACGGCGGCTCCGCGGGGCCCCGCCCCAGGCGTCATCCGGCCGGGGAGGGCCACAGCTATGCCTGACAGGCTCATCCCGCTCGAGAACATGAACACGCCCAGCACGACCACCAGCGCGGCGCTGGCGGCCATCATCTTCCCTGCGAACTTCTTGTTGAGGACAGAGGTCAGGACGCCTAAGGAGAACATCAGCGGCACGGTGCCCAGGCTGAACACGAACATCGCGAACGCGCCCTTCATCGGGTCGCCAGTGGAGAGCGCGTAGAGCTGCATCGCCTGGAGCGGCCCGCACGGCATCAGCCCGTTGAGGAGCCCCACGTACAGCGGAGCGTTGCTGACTGCTGGCTTGCCGGTGGCGGCGCGGGCGGCGGCCGCGGTGGCCGCGGCACGCGTGGCGACGGCTCTCGGCATCCTCGGGGCGAGCCTGCGAAGCCACGGGAACAGGTTCAGCATGTTCAGGCCCATGATCACCATGAAGATGCCGGCCACGATCTGGACGATGCCCCGCGCCGCCCCCGAGAAGCTCACGACGGAACCGAGCGCCCCCACCACTGCCCCAACGACGGTGTACGATATCACCCTTCCGAGATTGTAGAGAAGGCTGCGTCTGAGCACGGCCCCGCGGGCGCCGGCGCCTGCTTCGGTGTGCAGCGGCACGCACTGCGACAGGTTTATGCCCCCGCACATAGCGATGCAGTGGACCGACGTGAGAAGGCCGATCACGAACAGCATCCCGTAGCTCATTCCCGCTTCCGCCTCGGGGAACACGTTGGCAAGGCCCGGAAGCCCGAGGTGCGTGAAAGCGATATACAGGGCCACCAGAATACTGAGGACCCCAAGCACCCGTTCGATGCCGAGGGCGTCGGACAACGTCCGGTGTGAGCCGGCCTGGCCTTGGCCTTGGCCTTTTCGCTGGCCCGGCGCGGCCGGTACCGCCACCTGGTAACCCGCGGCTTCGATGGCGTCCGTCAGTTGGTCGAGGGTTGTGCGATCCGAGTCATATCGAACTTGCACCGTACTCCTCGAGTAGCTGGCTTTCGCTTTCACCACGCCGGATACGCGTGAAAGTGCCTCCTCCAGCCTGCGCTCACAGCTTGCGCAGGTCATGCCCTGAACGTTCAGCGTGTCAGTGACCAGGTTCTGTGCCACGTGCATCCCCCATCAACATCTCAGGTGTAAAGCCGTTTGTGCCGCTTCGTGTGCCCTACTGGCCTAAAGACGACGGCAAGGGCAGTCGAGTGCCCGGCTGACAGCAGAATATGTTAGTTATTGTAAAGTACTATATCAAGCACGGCAACACATCGACGGGCAAAATGACAGGGACGGGCGCAGTGGAAGGGACGGTGGCGAGAGGCGGTCGCAGTGACCCGCCGGCGGGTCGGTTTTCAGCGCAAGCGTCAAACGAACATGAGTTCTCCATCTTCTTCTGCCTGTTCACCGGCGACAGCTGGGTGCAGTACATTTGCGCGGTGTCATGCGTAGCTGCAGGCCTCGTGTATGGGATCGCGTGCATTGACGCCATCGTGCTGCGCAAGAAGCACCCGGAGTGGATGCGTCCTTACGTGGCGCCAGTCGGCAACGCGGTGTTCGGGCTCGGGATCGTGTCGTCTGTGTGGATCGTCGTAGGTTCGCTCCTGGAGATGCCTATCGGGGGATACATCTCGTTCGGCATCTACATCCTGATAGGCCTCGCCATCTACTGGGGCATGGAGCGGCTCCACAAACAACGGCCCGAGGAGTACTCCCGGATCACCCTGACGCCGGACGATGTTGGGAAAGCATAGGAAGTGTAAGCAGCGGAAAGCTCGTCGGTGACCAGCCCGCGGCCACCGATCTGAACGCAGAGTCTGTGGCGTTCGTGGCGTCTGTGTAGTCCGTGGAGTGTGTGGAGAGTGTGGAGCTTGGAGTCCGCATGGCTGTCGTCATGGCCTGAGCCGGCCTCTGCTGGCTCAGGCCTTCGCTTTCCTGGCGGTGTCGTCGGCAACAAGGTGGCACGCACAGAGGTGTGCTGGCGCGACCTCCACCGCCTCGGGCATCACCCTGTCGCACACGTCAAGCCGGTGCGGGCACCTGGGGTGGAACGGACAACCGGGCGGCGGGTTGATCGGGCTCGGAGGCTCGCCCTCCAGCTTCACCTCGCCGAGCTTACGGTAACGCGGGTTCCAGCTGGGCACCGCCGCCATCAGCGCCTGGGTGTAGGGATGGGCTGGCCTATCGAACAGCGCGTGTGAAGGCGCCGATTCCAACACGTGCCCCAGATACATCACGATGATTCGGTCGCTCATGTGGTACACGACGTCCAGGTTGTGCGAGATGAAGATGAGCGACATGTTGGTCTCGCGCTGGAGGTCCTTGAGCAGGTTTATTATCTGGCTCTGAACCGATACGTCCAGCGCCGACGTGGGCTCGTCGCATATCAGTAGCCTGGGCTTGACCGAGATCGCCCTGGCGATGGCTATCCTCTGTCGTTGCCCGCCTGAGAACTCGTGCGGGTACCTCCTGGCGTACTCAGGGTACAAGCCCACCTTTGTGAGAAGCCCGCCGACGTACTCGTCGGCCACCTTGGAGTCGGCAAACAGCCGGTGGGTGTCGATGGGCTCTCGTATGATGTCGCGGATGGTCATCCTGGGATCAAGGGAGTCGTACGGGTTCTGGAAGACCATCTGCACGTCCCTGCGGAAGGTGGCTCTCACCTTGCGCGGGAGGCCCCGGGTGATGTCGTGGACATGCCCGTCAGGGTCGTGGTACGTGATGCTGCCCGCCGTGGGCTCGTATATCTTCACAATGGTGCGCCCGAGGGTGCTCTTTCCACATCCCGACTCACCGACGATGCCCACCGTCACGCCCTGCTCGATGTCGAGGTCTACCGCCTGCAGCGCCCGCACCCAGCCTGTGACCTGCAGGAACACGCCGCTTCGGATGGGGAAGTACTTCTTGAGGTTCCTGACGGCAAGGATCTTCACCGGCCATCACCCTCCTCCCACAGCCAGCAGGCGACGCCGCGGTTCGGCCGCGGGCTGAACTCCGGCGGCTCCAGGGTACGGCACTTGTCCATAGCGCGAGGGCACCGCGGATGGAACCTGCAGCCCTCTGGGAGCTCGTCTGCCCTAGGCACGTTGCCCTCGATGAACGGAAGGCTTTCCCCTTTGTACTCCCGTTTGACCCGCGACGTCAGAAGCCCGAGCGTGTACGGGTGAAGCGGATCCTCGAAAAGCTCCACCACCGGCGCCTTCTCTACTATCTTGCCGGCGTACATCACGTGCACCCGGTCTGCCACCTCCGCGACGGTGCCCAGGTCGTGGGTGATGAAGATCATGGAGCCGTGGTAGTCGCGCTGCAGCTCCTGCATGAGGTTGAGCACCTGCGCCTGGATGGTGACGTCCAGGGCCGTGGTGGGCTCGTCTGCAATGATTATCTCAGGGCTGGTGATGAGCGCCATGGCGATCATTATGCGTTGGAGCATGCCCCCGCTCATCTCGTGGGGGTACTCGCTGTAACGCTTCTCAGGGTCAGGGATGTGTATCGCCCGCAGTGTATCGATGATCCTGGCCTTAGCCTCGGCATCGTCCCACGGCATGTGAGCCCTGGCCACTTCCATTAGCTGGTAGCCGACGGTGTACAGAGGATCGAAGGCTGACATCGGCTCCTGGAAGATCATGCTGATCTGCCGGCCCCGGATCTCGCGGTACTCCTTCGGGCCCAGGCCTATCAGCTGCGTGCCCCTGAACTCGATGCTCCCCTCCACCAACGCCGGAGGACTCTTCACAAGCCCCAGTATTGACAAAGCTGTCACGCTCTTGCCACAGCCCGACTCCCCCACCAGCGCCAGCACCTCGCCTCTGTCGAGGTGGAAGCTGACTTCGTCAACTGCCTTCACCAGGCCTTCGGGGGTGCGGAAGTAGGTCTTCAGATTCTCAACAGTGAGGATCCGTTCGACACGTTCGCTACGTTCGCCGCGTTCGATAAGTTTGCTGCTTGCGCTCATACCTTCTCAACCGTCCTATACGGGTCGACCGCATCCCTCAGCGCGTCGCCGACAAAGTTGAACGAGAGCACTGCGACGATGATGAAGAGCCCGGGCACCATCAGCCACGGATGCGACTGCAGCTCGCTCAGAGACTGGGCTTGCTTCAGAAGCAGCCCCCAGCTGGTCATGGGCTCCTTGATGCCGAGGCCCAGGAAGCTGATGGTGCTCTCGCCAAGGATCATTCCTGGTATCGACAGGGTCGACACGACGATAAGATAGCTCAAGGTGTTCGGGATCAGGTGCTTCGTGATGATCTTCATGCTGGGCACGCCCATGACCTGCGCCGCCAGCACGAACTCCTTCTCCCTCAGGCTCAGCACCATGCCACGCACCACCCTAGCCACGCCCATCCAACCGATGAGCGACAACACCGTGACTATCCCGAAATACACCCAGGTGCTTGGCCAACTCGGCGGGACGATGACAGCCAGCGCCAGCCACAGCGGGATCCTTGGGAACGACCTCAGAAGCTCCGTGAAGCGCTGGATGCCTATGTCGACCCATCCGCCGTAGTACCCCGACAGCGCCCCCACTATGGCCCCTATGAACACGCTCAGAAACGTGCCTAGAAGCCCCACCGTCAGCGACACCTGGCTTCCCACCAGCACGCGAGAGAAAACGCACCGGCCAAACCTGTCGGCCCCGAAGGGCAGAACCATGGCGGTGTCAGGAGACTCCTCCACCCCGAACAGGTGGAGGTTGGTCTTGAATAGGCCCATGAGCTTGTATTCCTCGCCCGGCACGAAAAGCTTCACCGGCACGATGCGGCTCCTGTCTTCAGTGAAAACCAGCTGAAACGTGACTGGATCCCTGCTCCTGGTCAGGGGGTACACGAATGGCCCTCTCCACCTGCCGTCTTCGTCGAAGAAGCGGATCTTCGTCGGAGGCGCGTAGATGAAGTTCCTGTGGGTGGCGGTGAAGTTGTATGGAGCGATGAAGTCCGCGAGTATCATCACGAGATACAGCACCGTCAGCACGGCGAGCCCCGCCATGCCCAGGCGGTGCCTACGGAAGCTCCTTATGATCCTTGCCCTGGTTCCTTCCACTGCAGACCCCCCTGTCCCCTAGCTCATTCGGATCCTGGGATCCAGGAAGGCCAAAGCGATGTCGGCCAACAGGTTCCCCACTTGCGTGATGAGGGCAATGAACATCAAGAAGGCCATCACTAGGTACTGGTCGTGGTTGAGGAGGGCGTTGTAGAAGAACGGCCCCATCGTCGGAAGGTTCAGAACGATGGCGGCGATTATCGTGCCGCTGAACACGTTGGGCAGCTCCGATCCGGCGATGCTCACCATCGGGTTGAGGGCGTTCTTTATCGCGTGCCTGCGCACCGTCCTCTCGTCAAGGCCGTGCGCCCTGAGGGACGTGATAAACGGCGAGCCCACCACGTCAAGCATGTTGCCCCTCATCACCCGCATCAGGCCGGCCAGGCCGCTCACGCCCACAACCACTAGCGGCATCCAGATGTGCTTCAGAAGGTCCAAGAACTTGGCCCAGCTCCAGGGCGCTCCAATGAACTGCGTGGAGAACAGCCCTCCGATAGATGCGGAGCCTGCCTGGAGCATTAAGTACATGAGGATGAGTGCGAGGAAGAAGTCAGGTATCGACACGCCTAGAAAGCCTACGAAGGTCATGCAGTAGTCGGCAGGGGAGTACGGGTGCAGCGCCGAGTAGATCCCCATGGGCACCGCCAACGCCCACTGAAAAACGATGGTGGCCAGGGCGATCAACACGGTCCAGCCCATACGCTCCCAGATGAGCTCGCCCACGGGGCGCGTATAGGCGAAAGAGTAACCGAAATCCCACTTGGTCACTATCCCCTTCATCCACATCCAATACCTGACGTATGCGGGCTTGTCGAGGCCCAGCCTCTCACGAAGCAGCCTTATCTGCTCCGGCGAGATCCTGGGATTGTCAAGGTACTGGCTCACGAAGTCGCCTGGCTGCAGTTCCGTGATGGTGAAGCAGATCACCGACACCATGAGCATCATGGGGATCATTATCAGGACCCTTCTCGCGATGAATGCCCACACCGTGCCGTCACCCCTGCGCCACTGAGAGTTGTAGTCGTGGGAATGGAGGGGAGGCCGCTGCGGCTCGCCCCAGCCCGGCCTAGCCCGGCCCAGTCCTGCCCAGGCAGACCTCGGTAGGCCCGGGCACGCCCGGCCCAGCCTAGCTCGACTCGGCTGGATTGCGAGCCCCGAACCAGCCAGGGCCCCGCCCTCCTTCGATCACGTGATGCCCTTACCGACTCTATTGCCTGCGTGCGCCACTTACGCTGCTACGCTGCTTACGCTGCTCGCACAGCTTGCTCTACTTGCGCCGCCTGATCGACTTGCGCTACTTACGGTACGCGGTCCACGTCGCGAAGTAGACTACCCCTTCATCGTCCTGGTACGCGTTGCCCAGGGTCTTGGCAGCGCCGAACAGGTTCATCCCCTTGCAGACGAAGATCACAGGCAGCACGTCGTGGTAGATCTCCTGCACTTCGTCGTAGATGGCCTTCCTCTTCACTGGATCCGTGGTGATCGAGCCGAGGTCGAACAGCTCATACACCCTCGTCTCCCAGTCCAGCATCTCCTCGGGGATGGCGGCGAGGTTCTCCTTGTCCAGCGCCGAGTAGTGCCAGTAGTACAGCTGGGTACCCGGTTGCCATATGGCCTTCCTCAGCTCAAGGTCGGGCTGGTTGCCGAATGCCCTGATTCCCGCCTCGAAGTTGCCGGCGCCGAACATCTCGCCAACCAGGGTGGCATCGAGGATCTGTAGGTTGACCTTGATCCCGGCCTTCTCGACCTCCTCCTTGAACACCAGGGCAACGTCCTGGTAGTCCTGAGGCGAGCTCTGCACCGTCAGCGTGAACTCCACACTCTTTCCGTCAGGGAACTCACGGATGCCATCGCCGTTGCGGTCGGCAAGACCCAGGCTGTCGAGGATGGCCTTGGCCTTCGCGGGATCGTAAGGCCTCATGATCTCCTCTATCTTCGGGTTGTAGAAGCCCTTGTTAGACGGCAGAACCAGGCCGGCGCCGGGGATCGCCAGGCCATTGTAAATCTCGTCGATGATGCGATCCCTGTCGAGCAGGAACTCCATGGCCCGGCGGAACTCCGTATTGCGGAAGAGCTCCTTAAGCTGCGGGTTGGCCGCGTCGAAGTTGAAGGAAATATGCACAGGGCTGGGCGTCGGCTGAGTGGGCTGTGCCATGAACACGGTGAACGGCCCGCCGGCCAGCTCGCGCTGTTTCAACGTGGGGAAGTCAGCGGCAGAAACCGCCATGTAGTCGATCTCGCCAGCCATAAACTTCGCCAGCCTCACCTCCTCGTCAGGCACGATCAGGTACTCGAGCCTGTCGAAGTACGGAAGCTGGTTGCCGAACCTGTCGACCTTCCAGTAGTTCGGGTTCCTCTCCAGCACGACCTTCTGGTCCATGATGTACTGGGCGATCCTGTACGGACCGTTGGCCACGATCTCGCTGGGCGGCGTGTTCGTGAGCCACAGCTCGTTCACGGAGTCAGGCCGCGACTTGTCGATCTTGTCCTCCAGCTTGTGCTTGGGATAGATGTACGCATGGCTCAGGTTCATGAAGAACGGACCAAACGGCGACGGCAGCACCGCCTTGATCGTCTTGTCGTCGACCTTCACCCACTTGACCTCTTTCTTCTGGCCGTCAGTGACGTCAACGATGGTGAACCTGTCCACGGAGTTGCCCCTGGCCACTTTGTTCATGATGAAGTTCTCGAACGTGAAGATCACGTCATCTGCCGTAAAGGGCACCCCGTCAGACCACTTCACATCCCTCAGGTAGAACGTAACCTCTTTCCCATCGGGAGAAGTCTCCCAGCGCTCCGCCAGACCCGGACGGATCTCGTTTGTGACCGGGTGCAGCTCCACCAGGCCGGTCATGGTCTGCCCGATCACCGTGTACGCGTTGTTGTCCAGAGAACCGTAGAACAGGAACGATTGCGGAGAGCCTGACAGCACCATGTACAGCGTTCCCCCGCGGACCGGCATCGTCGACGGAGTCAGATCCTCACTCTCAACGAAGGGCGCGGCAGCCGCCGAGGCGCTGACCACCAGGCACACCAGCAGTGCCAAACACAAGCGTCTCATCAAGAACCCTCCCCGTTGTAGGTTTGTTCCCCACGACAATGGGAAATCCTTGAATGTCAATTCGCCCTCTCCGCGGCGAACTCCTTCAGGTTTCAGAATGTTTCTTTCCCTTGCGGTCACGAACTTGTCAGAAATATTTCCTACTGTGCCCGCACACCCGTGGAACGACCTCTCCCACCCCGCAGGGTTCCCACCGCTCACGGCGAACTCTTCCTGCAGCCGGAAGGAGGTGCGCAGATGAGCGTTAAGCTGGGCATCACCAAGTTCCTTGAAGACCCCCAGGCATACGCCGCCGGAGCGCCACAGCGAGGCCGCCCGGCGGGACCGGGAAAGCTCCGCGTTGGCGTGGTTGCCAACTACAACGCCATAGACGAGCACGCCGTCCCCATCATCCGCGCCATCGCCGCGCATCCGTGCCTACACCTAGCGGCGATATACTCGGCTGAACACGGCCTCTGGGGATGCGAGCAGGCTGGCGTGAAGCTCGCGGGTTCCGTGGACCCGCACACAGGCGCCCGGGTATTCAGCCTGTACGGCGACGTCAACAGGCCCACTCCGGAAATGCTTGAAGACGTGGACTTGCTTCTTTTCGATGGCAACGACGTGGGCTCCCGGTACTGGACTTACCTATCGACCATGGCCCTGTGCATCGAAGCGGCGGCTGAGGCCGGCAAGCCCATCATCGTGACCGATAGGCCCAACCCCCTGGGCGGCGCAGCCGTCGAGGGAAACGTCTTGGACCTCAGGTACAGGTCCTTCGTGGGGTTCCTGCCCATACCCATCCGCCACGGCATGACCCCAGGCGAGCTGGCAAAGATGCACGCGTCAAGCGTCGCGGCCAAGTCCTACCTGACGGTCGTGCCCGTGGACGGCTGGCATCGCCGCATGCTCTTCCCTGAAACCGGCCTCTTCTGGACGGCCACCCCCAACATGCCCGACTTCGAGACGGCCCTGCTCTACCCAGGCACCTGCCTCTTCGAGGGCACCAACTGCTCGGAGGGGCGGGGCACCACCAAGCCCTTCAAGCTCATCGGCGCGCCGTGGCTTGACGCGCTGAGCCTCGCAGACTTCCTCAACAGCGTCGGTCTCGAAGGCGTCCGCTTCAGACCTGCGCACTTCCGTCCCACCTTCTCCAAGCACAGCGGCGCTGAGTGCGCCGGCGTCGAGTTATACATCACCGACCCGCGCAGGATTCAACCGTTGCGGGTGGGCCTGGAGATTCTCAGCGCCGTGCATAAGCAGAACCCCGACCGGTTCAGCTGGAACGCCCCATTCATCGATCGCCTGGCCGGCGGTCCCGACCTGAGGGAAGCCATCGATCGCGGCCGCACGGCAGAGGAAATACTCCGAAGCTGGGCACCGCAACTCGACGAGTTCCTGTCGGCACGCAAAGGCTATCTGCTCTACGACTAAGCCTCATGCTGAAACGTGTGCTATCATGTTTGTACTGTGGTGAATCGGTGGACTGGGCTCGTCGGGGGGTGATCTCAATGGCAAGCAGAATCGGAGCGACGCTGTTCCAGTTGGGCGGAATGGCAGCAACCATAGGATTCATCCTGATGCGATGGCCAGGCGCGTTCTCCTGGTTCGGAAAGCTGCCTGGCGACATCATGACTGAACATGTGATCGCGCCATTCACCTCCATGCTGGTGATCAGCGCAGGGCTGTCGGCCCTTTCGTGGGTGTTCAGCGCATTGATCCGTCTAATCCGCTAATAGGGCTCCATGGCCGGCAATGTCGCGTCCCCGAACTCTCCAACCTCTTGATGATGAAGGCGGCGCTCAGCGCCGCCTGTTCTTTCTGCCCGATTCCTGCGACGCCCGGCAACCGCATAATTTGCTTAGCTTGAGCTTTCGATAGTCTCTTTGGGTCGCCCGCATGCCGCAAGCCACGACTCACCCACTGGGCGACCATCCGGCCACGCACCCCGGCGGTTTTCCTCCGTTTCGAGGAGCAGGTGCCGTCCCGTGCCTCCATTCGGAGGAGCACACCCCCATGTGCTCCTCCAAAGAGAGGAATACCCCCTCTTGAATCGTGCGGCACTCTTATCCGCTCAACACATCATACCTGCATAATTCGCGTAGCTGGGCCTTTCCAACGGATCTTTCAGGCTGCCCACGCCCCACAACTCGCAACTCGCGTGCCGACCGATCCCCACATCGCCCTTCCCGGCGGTTTTCCGCCCCTTCGAGGAGCAGATGCGGTCCCTCTCCTCTATTCGGAGGAGCACACCCCAACGTGCTCCTCCGAATAGAGGTAAATCCCCTCGGCTCAGGGCAGAGGGGACTCTCTCGCCGTACATCGTTCCGACGATCTCACGCACCATGAGGGTCAATGCGTCTTGCCTGCACTACCGTCCTCGCTCTGCATCAGTCGCGCCAGGCCCCGCCCATAGGGAGGTCGCGCTATGCCGCGCTCCGTTATTATGGCCGTCACCATGCGCGCAGGAGTCACGTCGAACGCCGGGTTGTAGATAGCTACTCCCTCCGGCACGGTGCGCCGTCCAAGACCGCAGGCCACCTCCTCCTGCCCACGCTCCTCGATGGGTATGTCCTCCCCGCGACGTATCGAAAGGTCCAGCGTGGACGTGGGACAAGCCACATAGAAGGGAATCTGATGCACCCACGCAGCGCACGCCAGGCCGTACGTGCCTATCTTGTTGCACACATCTCCATTGGCCGCCACCCTGTCAGCCCCAACGATCACAAGATCAACCTTCCCTGCGGCCATGAGCGACGCCGCCATGTTGTCGCAGATCACAGTCACGTCTATCCCAGCCTGGCTCAACTCGTATGCGGTGAGCCTTGCTCCCTGTAGGAGCGGCCGGGTCTCGTCAGCCCAAACCTTGAGCCTGGCGCCCTGACTGTGGCGCACGTAGATCGGAGCCAGAGCAGTGCCAATACCCGCCGTTGCCAGCGCGCCGGCATTGCAGTGCGTCAATACTCGTGCGCCGTCCGGTATCAGTTCCGCCCCGTGCAAACCGATCAGCTCGCAGCAGCGCCTGTCTTCATCCATGATGGCCAAGGCTTCATCCAGGATGGCCGCACGCGCCCCGGCCTTCGCATAGGCGTCGCCGCTCGCCATCTCCCTCTTGGCTGCGGCCTGCACCCGCCCCACCGCCCACGACAGGTTCACGGCGGTCGGCCGCACCGAGCTCACCCGCTGGCACACGTCCTCCAACGCCCGCGCGAAAGCCTCAGCCGAGTCGCCCTCGTGCCCCCTCATGCCCAGGTACACTCCTAAAGCCCCGGCCACGCCGATGGCCGGCGCTCCCCTGACCCGTAGCTTGGAGATGGCCTCGCACATCTGATCCACCGTGACGACATCGACGTATCGTAGCTCCTCCGGCAGCAGCGTCTGATCGATGATGCGCACGGCTTCGACGTCATCCCTCCACTCGATCGGCACCAGCACACGGGGCCTGCCGCCCCGGTTCACGTTCCTGTCCACGTCCACCACCCAAACGCCATATACTTCCAGCCGCAGCCCCGGCGCCCCGTGACCCCATACCCCGGGCGCGCCCGCACCATCACCGCGTGATCGCCGCAACCACCGTGTTCACGAACTTCGGCCTCAGATTCACCAGGGCAAGGTTCTCCCGCGTCGGGTGCACCCTGTTCGTCAGGAGCACTATGACCAGGTCCCTCACAGGGTCCGCCCACACCGCCGTCCCGGTGAAGCCAGTATGACCGAACGCCCTAGGCGACATCAGGTTCCCGAACGATGAACCCGGCGTAGCCAGCTGCCACCCCAGCCCACGGTTCTCGCCCATACCCGCTGTGTAGTTGCGCGTCGCCAGCTCCACCGTGGCGGGCGACAGCACCTGCACCGCGCCGTCCTCATCGCCTTCAGTGCGGACAGCCCGCTCGCCAGCGAGATACATCCTCGCAAGCTTGGCCACATCGTCCGCCGTCGAAAACAGCCCCGCGTTCCCGCTGACGCCCCCCATGGCCAAGGCGTTCTCGTCGTGCACTGCGCCCCACGCCACCGAGTCAGCAGTATGCAGATCCAGATACATCCCACACTGCCTCAGCCGCTCCCAGAACCTCTGCCCCAACTGGCACGAACTCCGCCGCTCCGTCGGGGCGACGGCCTCACGCTCCACAAACCTCTCCACCGTGTAGAACCCGGTTCGTCCCATCCCGAGCTTCTCAAAGACCTCCCTGCGCGCGAAAGCCTCGAGCCCCTCCCCGGCAACCTTCTCCACCACCAGGCCCAGTAGGATGAACCCGATGCAGCTGTAGCGCACTTGGGCGCCTGGCCGCGCCTCCAGTGCCTCCGCCTTCGCCAGCGCCATCGCCGCGCGCACGCAAGCCTCCCGGCCACCCGCCCCACCCATCTCCCACAGCGGCGCGTCGGCCACAAGCCCGCCGGTGTGCGTCAGTAGGTGCACGAGGGTTATCCCATCCGCCACGCCTGGCAAGTACCGCGCCACGCCGTCGTCCAGGTTCACCTCGCCCAGCTCCATCAGTCTCAGCACAGACGTAACCGTCGCCATGGGCTTCGTCAGCGACGCCACATCATACACCGTCTCAACCGTCACCGGCCTGGCCGCGTTCCCATACGACGTGAAACCCATGGCCTCATGCACAACCCGCATCCCGCGACGCTCCACCAGCACCACGCCACCTGGGAATGCCCCGCTGGCGCACGCCCGCCTCAGGAGACCAAGCGCATGCTCAAGCCTTTCCGGATCGAACCCTGCCGCCCGGGCTCTCTCCCTGGCCTCGTCGATCATCCCTTCAACGCCCCCACGGTCAGGCCCTTAAGGAAGTACCTCTGGAACAGCAGGAACACCAGCGTGATGGGAATCGCGGCATACGTCGCCCCCGCCATCAGCGTCCCAAAGGCCATCGGCACCTCCTCCTGAAGCATGGCCAGCCCCACCTGCAGCGTACGCATCTCCGACGAGTTCGTTATCACCAGCGGCCACAGAAAGTCGTTCCACTCGCCTACAAACGTGAATATGCCCAGCACCGCCATGGCCGGCTTCGACAGCGGCACGATCAGCCTGGTGAACACCCCGAACTCCGAAGCGCCGTCAATCCTGCCGGCGTCGATGATCTCCCCAGGTATCGTCTGCATGAACTGTTTCATCAGGAAGACGCCCAGCGGAGCCGCCACGGAGGGCAGGATCAGCCCAGCATATGTGTTCGTCAGATGCATCCTCGCCATCAGGATGTAGCGGGGTATCAGCGTCACCTGACCCGGCACCATCATAGACCCGATGTACAGCCAGAACAACAAGTTCCTGCCGATGAACTCCTTCTTCGCGAAGGCGTACCCCGCCAACGACGCCACAAACAGCTGCGCCACCGTGACCGACACCGCCACTATGGCGCTGTTCAGCGTCCAACGCCCCAACAGGCGGCGGGTGAAGAGGTCCCTGAAGTTGTGCAGCGTCGGCCTGGAAGGGATCAGGTCAGGCGGCATCTTCACCACCAGCGTGGGCTGGGTGAACGCCGTGCTCACCATCCAGTACAGCGGCATCAACGACATGATCGCCAGCGCCGTCACGATCAGTATCGCCGCAACGTCCCATGCCTTCCCCCTGCGTAGCCACGGCATCAGTACTCCACCTCCTGGCCCAGCAGCTTGAACTGGACGATGGCCAGCGTGAACACTATCGCGAACAGCACCACCGCCTGCGCCGACGCCAGTCCGAACTTGAACTGTTTGAACGCGGTGTCGTAGATGAGATACACCAGCGTCACCGTGGAGAACTGCGGCCCGCCCTGCGTCATCATGTACACGTTCGTAAACACCTGGAAGCTGGAGATTGTGCCGGTCACCAGGAGGTACAGCAGCGTCGGGCGGAGCAGCGGGATGGTGACCCGAAAGAACGCCTGGGTCCTGGTGGCCCCGTCAAGGTAGGCCGCCTCATACAGGTGATAAGGTATGCTTCCCATGGCGGCGGTGATCATCACGATAGACGAGCCCCCGCCCATCACCACCTGCATGAAGATGATGGCCGGCAGCGCCGTGCGCACGTCACCCAGCCAGGCGTGGGGCGGCAGACCGAGAAGGTCCATGAAGTAGTTCAAGAGCCCGAACGGCGGGTTGAATATCCACAGCCACACCATGGACGTGATCACCGACGACGTCACGTGCGGCAGGTAGAAAGCGCCCTTGAAGAAGGTCTGGATGGGCTTGGCCAGGGGGAATATGAGGGCGGATATGATGAGGGCCTTGCCCAGCCACAGCGGAACAATCCCCAGCGTATAGAGCGCCGTGTTCCTCAACGCCAACCAGAACACGCGGTTTTGGAAGATCTCGCGGTAGTTCCGCAGGCCCACGAAGGTCTGGCGGAACACCTGGTAGTCGAGGAGGCTCAGGTACGCCCCCCAAACCACTGGCACGAGGAAGAACAGCGCGAATAGTGCGAAACTTGGCGCGATGAAAGCGTAACCCCACCGGCCCTTGTAGAGCGTGCGCAGTGCTGTCTGCATGCTTACCCCTCACTTCCCTGCATGCAAGCATGACCCGGGGATAATCCACGGGGCAGGACGGCACGCCGCCCCGCCCCGCCTCGGTTTCGTCTCAGCTATCGGTTGGCTTTACTTGTTGAACAGGATCCTGTTGGCCGTTGCCGCGAACTCGTCCAGAGCCTGCTTAGGCGTCTTGGTGCGCGACAGCGCCGCCTCGAACATGGCCTGCAGGTACTGGTCCACGGGGTCCGTATCGATGTTGGCAGAGCCAAAATACGGGATGCCGTACTCCAGCGCCCTGGTGTACACGTCCACCTCAGCCTCCCACGTGGAGCCCTTGTAGAGGTCCTCGTTCACCGACTTACGCGTGGTGACGTAAAGCAGCGACTTCAGGAGCGCCATGTTCTCCTGATTGGTGAGGAAGCGGGCGAACTCCATCACCATCGCCTTCTTCTCGGGGTCGCGCTGATTGAACACCACGAAGCCGCCGCACGTATGATAGGCGAACGGGCCCACTTCAGGCACATGCGGGTACTGCGCGATATGGACAGGGAACGCCTCCGCGATCTGGCCTTCCTTGGCGTAGCGGTCGATCCGGCCGATCTCGTACGGCCCGCCGTAACCCATCGCGGTCCTGCCCTGATGGAACATGTTGATGGAGTCGTAGATGCCCATTCCGGCGGCGCCTTCCGGCGCGATCTTGTGCTCGTAGATGGCGTCTACGATCCACTGCAAGGCGCGCACACCCTCGGGGCTGTTCAGCACCACTTCGGTCTCGTCTTCATTGAACATGCGGGCGCCGAACAGATGCATCCAGCCCATCATCACCTGGAGGTCCTTGGCCGGGAAGCTCAGGGCGTACACGTCAGTCTTGCCGTCGCCGTCCCGATCGAACGTGAGCTGATGCGCGGCCTCCATGAACTCGTCCAACGTCCAGCTGCGGTCAGGCAGGTCCGGGATCTTCACGCCTCGCTCAGCGAATACCGCCGGATTCAGCAGCAAGGTGGAGCCCATTCCGTTGTTACTGTTGTTCCAGGGGAAGAGGTAGTAATGGCCGTCGACGTAGCCTTCCGCCAGCGCATAGTCGTAGAAATCTTCGAAATCCTCAGGCGTGAGGTAGTCGTCGACGGGCTCAAGCAAGCCCTGCTTCACCCACTCGCGCTGGAAACCGATGGGGCGCAGCAGGTCAGGGGGATTGCCCGCCAGGATGGCCGCGGCGATCTTCTGGTCGAACCCCTGGTTGGTTACCACTTCGTACTTCACTGTAACGCCAGGGTGAAGCCTCATAAACTCTTCGCTTGCCCACTGGGGGAAGTCCTCGGAGCCGGGCGCCTTGTCAGGCGGGAAGCCAGGCGGCGCGATCCTCCACGGGTTGATCCACCACGTTATCGTGATGGGCTTACTAGGGGCCTGAGCTAGCGCGATACCAGTCGAACCGATGCCTAGAACGAACGCGAGAACCATGCCCATGACCACTACCAACAGCGCGCGTCTTGACATTGCTTGGCCCTCCTCTCAAAGCGTCTTGTCCACCTTGCCAGGCCAGGGCAGGACTGGTCAGATGGAAAGCGAATCACATATCAAGCCTATTTCTGCGATGCGCACCCAATTCCTCCCGTCCGGGGTGATGGCGCTGAAAACACAGATTTCTTTCGATCTAGACGGCGTGCTGCAGCAAAACCCCTTCCGCCTGGGAGTCTTCCCACATGTGTGCCGAGCCCTAGCCCCGTTCATCGGCGCGGAGGAACCCGAGCCCGAAACGGCCGTGCGCAGGCTCATCCTGGGAGAAGCCAAGCGCCGTCTGCTCGACGGGCGGCACGTGGAAGCCTACGACTGGGACGACATCGTAGCCAGCGTCGCCAACGCCCTCGGCGCCCGCGGCGCCGGCGCCCCCGACCCGGCCAACCTCGACATCGCGGCGCTGGTGCGCCACTACTGCGAGGTTCCTGGCATGATACGCCGCCTGCCCGGGGCCTGCGAGGCGCTCTGCGCCCTGAAGGAGCAAGGGCACCCTTTGATCGTCATATCGAATGGATACCATAAGTACCAGCTGCCGGTGCTGAAGGCCCTTGCGATAGACGGCTTCTTCCACGACATCGTCACCCCCGAACAGGCGGGCACCGCCAAACCTGCGCCGGGCATATTCCGCGACGCCTGGCGCAGCCGGCTCGCCGCAGGCACACCAATACACGTGGGAGACGACCTCATCCACGACGCCTGGGGCGCCCGCGCCGCCGGAGGGTATTCCGTGTGGCTGCACGCTGCCCTGCCCGAGCACATGCGCGGCGCCTCCCCTGAGGAGCGCCCCTTCCTGGAGGGATTCGCAGAAGCACGCGACGCCGCGTACCAGCGGACCTTTGCCGTCGAGGCGTACCCAGTGCCGGTCAGCGAGTGCATGCCGCATGCGGTGATATGGCACCTCAGCGAGCTGCCTGCGCTGGTAGCTCGCATCACCGGAGCCGGCCAGTAACGCCTCGCTTTCGACGCCGATAGCCGATGATTCCGTCGAGGAGAGCCCCACAATCGCCGGTCGATAGGAGGACGACTCCGATGTCCATAACTCAGCTTCCCGCGTGGCAGGCACTGGTCGCACACCAGCGTGATATGCGCAGCGTGCACATGCGTCAGCTTTTCTCTGAAGACGCCCAGCGTTTCGACTGCTTCTCCTTGGCCCTGGGCGATCTGCTCTTCGACTACTCCAAGAACCGCATCACGCAAGAGACCATGCGCCTGCTTTTCGAGCTTGCAGTGCAAGCCGGCCTACCCGACGCCATCCAGGCCATGTTCAGCGGCCAGCGCATCAACACCACCGAAGACAGGCCCGCGCTGCACGTGGCCCTCCGGAACCGGTCGAATCGTCCCATCGTCGTAGACGGGGCCGACGTGATGCCCTCGGTCAACGCCGTGCTGGACAAGATGCGCCGCTTCACGCAGGCCGTCCGAAACGGCGAGTGGCGAGGGTACTCCGGCAAACCCATAACCGACGTGGTGAACATCGGCATCGGCGGGTCCGACCTGGGCCCCCGCATGGTGGCCACCGCCCTGGCCCCATACGCCGACGGGCGCATCCGGGTGCATTTCGTCTCCAACGTCGATCCGTCCGACATCGCGACTATCCTGCGGCATCTCGCCCCGGCCTCGACGCTGTTCCTCGTGGCCTCCAAGACCTTCACCACGCAGGAGACCATGCTCAACGCGAACACCGCGCGGCGCTGGTTCCTGAGCAGAGTCGGCGACGAAGCCGCCATCTCCAAGCACTTCGCGGCCATCTCCACGAACCGGCAGGCCGTTGAAGCCTTCGGTATCGACAGCGACAACATGTTCGTGTTCTGGGACTGGGTCGGCGGGCGCTACTCGCTGTGGTCGGCCATAGGTCTGCCAATAGCCCTCTACCTTGGCATGGATAACTTCGAGGAACTGCTTTCAGGAGCGCATCTAGTCGACGAGCACTTCCGCACGGCGCCGCTGAAACGGAACATCCCCGCCATCATGGGACTGCTGGGCGTCTGGTACATAAACTTCTGGGGCGCCCAGACTCACGCCATCCTCCCCTACGACCAGCACCTGGCGCTTTTCCCTGCCTATCTGCAGCAGGCCGACATGGAGAGCAACGGCAAGAGCGTGACAAAGGACGGCAAGCCCGTCAATTACGCCACCGGGCCCATCGTGTGGGGCCAGGTGGGCACCAACGGCCAGCACGCATTCTACCAGCTGCTCCACCAGGGCACCAGGCTAGTGCCGTGCGACTTCCTGGTGGCCGCGCAAAACCACAACCCTATCGGGAACCAGCATGACGTGCTGGTGGCCAACTTCCTAGCCCAGACTGAAGCCCTGATGCGTGGCCGCACCGCCGAAGAGACCCGTGCGGAGCTTGAGGCCCAAGGCTACTCCGGCGGGAGCCTGGAGCTTCTCACCGCGGCACAGACCTTCGAGGGCAACAAGCCAACGAACTCTTTGCTGTACAAGAAACTCACACCCTTCACCCTCGGCATGCTCATCGCGCTGTATGAGCACAAAGTGTTCGTGCAGGGAGCGATATGGGGCGTCAACAGCTTCGATCAGATGGGCGTCGAGCTCGGCAAGAGGCTGGCCAAAGCGATACTGCCGGAGCTCAGCGGCACGACGACGGATAGGGAGGCAACGCACGACAGCAGCACCTGCGGGCTGATCCAGCAGTACAGGGCTTGGAGAGATTCATAACATCTTGGCCTATCGCTTCTTGTGCGATGGAACCCTACCCCACCATGTCAGTCAGACCGATACGTTCAGCTCAACCATGTCGGTGGCACCCACACGTCCCGTCTGACCATGTGGGTGAGAACGACACGGTCGCTGGGATCACGTGCGCCGGACGGACACATTCACAGCGGGCCATCTTCCTGCCGCCCGATCAGTGGTTGTCCTTGCGACATGGCAGAAAGCCTCATCGCGTCTAGCAGGGTGTTTGCCGGAGCGTTGGAAGTGCGGTTTGCTCTTAGGCAAGACCGCAATCCGTACATGCCGTTCAGACCGACAGATTCCGTGTAACCATGTCACTGAAACCGACACGTCCTATCTAACCGTGTCGTTAAGACCGACGTATTCGGTAGGAACGTGTCGCTGGCACCGACACCTCCCGGGAGATTGTGTCGGTGGCGCCGACATAGTCCGTGTCACCATGTCGGCGCGACCAACGCACTTGGTACGATAGCGTCGCTCGGATCGACGCATTCGCGACGGTCGTGTCGGTTGCACGGACACGTTGGTCACCGCTCTTCCGGTTTCGCCGACGCGGCCCCTCCACTATCCGCTCCTGCGCCCTGCGGGTGCCTTCCACTAGTGGGGCCTGCGCCCATGTCTCCCACAACTTGACATTATGCTTCATGTATGTTACCATTTCTGCAAGCACCATAACCCACATCCCGGCCAAGCTTCGTGTGGCCCTGAATGGTGGTGACGGAAGCGTGGACGCTGCTCGGGCGATCGAGGCAATACTGAGACATGATCTCCAGGCAACCGAAAACCTCAGTCTGTATGATCAGAAGGTGTATTCCATCATCGCAAGATACGCGCCTTGCTCCTATTCAGAGATCGCGCAACTGGCAAGGCTTCACCGGACCACAGTTGCTGACTCTGTAGACCGTCTGAAGCGCGAGGGATGGCTAGCCACAAGGCCCGTGACTCCTTACAACCGCACAGCAAGAACCATCTTCATCGTGGGCGCTCCCAGGCCGACGCAGAAAGCCATAGCCCAGCTCATCGAGGACTACCGTTGGAGGGCACCTCGCGCCGGCGAGTTTCTGGCTCTCACTTGGCTGACGCTGCTTGCGGTCTCGGTGCGGTATCAGGACTGCGCTAGACCCAAGTTCCTCGCCAATCCTCTCACTGGCCAACCGATGGAGGTTGACCGCCTGTTCGTCGATGAGGGAGTAGGCGTGGAATTCAACGGAAGGCAACACTACGAGGACACCGCCTTTTCCAACGAGAGCGGTGACTACCTACAGCAGCAAACCCGTGATCATGTCAAGAGATCCTTGTGCGCAGACCAGGGAATCAAGTTGATCGTCCTGACGCCAAACGACCTATCATATGAGGGTATACTGGCTAAGATTCAGCCGCACCTTCGCGTGAGGCAGATCGACACCTCAGGAGAGGTTGTGAGGCAACTCACACGCATGTGCAGAGAGTATCAGAGTAGCTGCGTAAGGGCAGCACGGAGGGAAAAGCGCCTCACATCGCTCAGTGCAACGTAGTCCGGCACAGCTTGGCAGAAGGGCCAAGACCACAGCATCGCAGGCAGGCCCGTTACCATCAGCCCAGCACCCTGCTGAGGGCGTGGATCAGCATCCATGGCCACAACATGCCCGATCGGTATGCCCCGTACGACATCAACAGTCCGAACATGGCCACGGTGGCCACACTGCCCACGGCCGGCCCCGGCGCCGAGTATACCCTAAGCACGAAGTCGGGAGCGTGAAGCAGCGCGAACAGCATCACGGAGAACCCGATGCCCAACACCGGGCTCTGCAGTGCCCCGGAAAGCAGCGGCTGCATTGCCCCTCTGAAGAAGAACTCCTGCTGAATGCCAACGTGCAGCAAGAAGTATAGGAAAAGCAGCACTTTCTCCACTGTCACGCCGTCTGCAACGAAAGCCGCCACACAAACCGCCGCGAGGGGAAGCGCCGGCTTGATGTCCCCGCCACCCGCGGCGAAGTCGCCCCGTCTCAAGCCCAACAACACGAGAAGCAGCATGGGCAACAGCACGAACACGATCCCGCCCCGGATCATGCTTACGAACATGTAGCTTTCCACGCCGGGCACCCAACGCGTCACCGCGGCCCCCACCCGCTCCAGCGCAGCGACCATCCCGCCCCATCCGGGTATGGCGTCGTATATGGGCGGGCCGGCTACGTACCCTGCTCGCTGCAGCTGATCCATTATCGCCCCCAGCTCGAACAGGTAGAGCAGCACCACCCCCACGAGGCCGGCCCAAGCCTTCGCCGGAGGCAGGCTTAAAGCGCCGAACCTGTCCGCCAGGGGTCTCTTGGACAGCGCCTTCATGATGAGAAGCACCAAGCCACACAGCAGCACTCCGATGATTCCCGAGCGTAGCCCTGCCGCAATACTGCCTCCAAGCGAAACGCTGCTCCAAGTTCTAGCGGCTACGAATAGCACGGCTAGGAGTAACAGCATCCGGATCTCCCCTCTGAGGATCGTTTTGAAAGCGATTCCAGTGTAACACCACAGCTGCGACCCGCAAGAGCCGACCTGCCCCCGGCGGCGACAGGAAATCCTGTTTACAAGATGAAGTGGAAGGTGCAACCTTTCCGCCGCTTGCCGCCTCTAACAAGTTGAAAGGGGGAGGGCAGGTGCCGACGGTGCCAACAACAGCCGAGGAGCTTCGCGTCGCCATGCCTCAAGGCACAGCCGAGTCCCGCAGTGCCCCCGAACAGGATACGTTGCCCGACCGCCTTCGGGCCAAGAGCGAAGAGGCCGCCGACGAACTCGTGGCTCGGTACGCCGACCGTCTGCTTCGAGCGGCAGTCCTCCTGCTCGGCGGCGACATGAGCTTTGCCGAGGACGCCGTTCAGGAAACGTTGCTGGCCGCCGTCACCCACATCCATCAGTTCCGTGGCGACTCGTCGCTTTATTCGTGGCCATACACAATACTCCTGCGATGGTGCCGGCGCCACCGCCGGCGCAGCCAGCGACAAGGCCTCTTGTTCACCGACCCCGACGCCGACCCGGCAGCCGGAACCTTGGCCGGAGCCGACGACCCCGCCCCCATCGAAGCCGCGTTCGAGCAGGCGTATCAGCGCCAACGGATAACCCAAGCCGTGCTCGACCTGCCCGACGCTTACAGCGAGGTCATCGTGCTGTTCTATTACGAGGATTTCTCTGTAGACGAGATATCCCGCCTGCTCGGCAAGGCCTCCGGCACCGTGAAGAGCCTGCTGCACCGAGCCAGACAGAGACTCGCCCTCATCCTGGAGGAGGATCGAACATGACAGAAGATCGGCTAACCGCCGCCCTTCGCGACGAGGTCAAACACATAGGCTTCCCCGAGGGCCGTAAGCAGCTCCTCGTCGCCGAACTCAAGAAGGCCATGCGCCGGCGCACCGTCGCCCACCGCTTCGCCTCTCGGCTGCGCGACTTCTGGAACGGGACCACCGAGGTGCGCCTGCCCACGGCCGTCGCAGCGATGCTCCTGGTGGGCCTGGGGCTGTGGAACTCCATGAGCCCCCTCCTCGTGATCGACGTGAACGCCGCGTCCCTGCTGCTGCAGACGGCCACGGAGGAAACCAGCGCCGTCACCCAGGGAGTGAGCGTCATACGAACCTGTACGCCTACAGGATAAGGGTGAAGAACAAGCACCTGGTCATCGCCGCGGTGGCGGTCCTTGCCGCCGTGGGGCTGGTCAGGGCTGCCGGCGACACCTACCTCTTCAACGCCGCCGAGGCGGCCCGCCGCAACAACGACCTGGCCAAGGCCCTGGCGTACTACAACCGCTTCCTCCAGGAGTACCCAGGCGACGAGCGGGTTCCCGAAGCCCTGTACTGGTCGGCCCTCATGCTTCCCAGCCGCGGATCATTGAAGGCCGTGATCTTCCCCGGACTGATGTCCATCACCCACAGACCCACGGTCGTAGACGACGTTTCCGCCGACATGGGCCGCACCAAAGAAGAGAGGCTACGCCGCGTGTTTACCGACTACCCTGACCACTGGGCAGCCCCCCACGCCCTGAACAGGTACGCCATGGAGCTCTGTGCCACCGGCCACCCCGAGGCCGAAGAGTACCTGCTCCGCGCCGTGCACGACCACCGCATCTCTGACCGCATACGCACTGCCTTCGCCTTGGCAGACCTCTACCTGGCCCAGGGCCGCGCCGTCGACGCCCTCGAGCTGATGGAGTACTGCGAGGCGGAGATGCCCAGCTTCCTCCCTGAAGAGCAGAGGCTCAAGAAAGGCGATATCCTAGCTTCCATGGGAGACCTGACCGCCGCTCGGGCGACCTATCAGGAGGTAATGGAGGTGTTCGAAAGACGCGTGAGCACCCTCCCCAGCCTCCCTCACAGACCTGACTCTGCCGCCCTCGAGCCCACCCGCGCCCACTACCATGAGCAGGTGGCCGAGAGAATCGCCGCCCTCGACGCGCAGATCGCAGCACAGGCCGACCACGGCACCGCCCCCGGCCACGCTCTGGGCACCGGCACCATCGAGGGGGTCGTGCTGCTGAAAGGACAGCCCCTGGCAGGAGCCCAGATCATTGCCGAAAGAGTCACGGATCCCGCGCGGTTCTCCGTCGACCACTCCGACGCGTCGCGCGTGACCACCGGCGCCGACGGCAGCTTCCGTTTCGAGCTGCCAGCCGGCGGCCGCTACCAGGTGGGCATCGGCCTCAGCGCAAAGCTCGCCCCCTCTGTTGAAGGGCTCCACTTACAGATGATCGGCGCTAACCTTGTCCTGAACCCCGGGGAGACTGCCCGTGTTGAGCTACGCTTCGTGGAACCCGTAAAAGTAACCGAGCTGAGACCGGGTTTCGTTGCGTGGGAGCCCTACCACGGCGCCAGCGCTTACGAAGTTCAGATCGACTGTGTATCCACGGAGGAGAGCGGATATAGCACCATCGGCGCGGTGATGCTGCGTACCGACGGCCATAGCCTGGAGTTCGACGAGGCCCCGGTCATCCCGTTCGGAGTCATCGCCATGGACCAGCACGGCGTGCTCCCATCCCATCTCACAGGCATGCCTGACGCGTATCTCATAAGGGTGCAGGCCATCGACGCCCAAGGGAAAACAATATCCTCCAGCCCAGGCCTTCGTTTCGAGCCGGGCATCGACCTTTCCAGCCTCATCAGGCCCGATCGCGTCGAGCCCGCGGAAGCCGAAAGTCTCCTGGCAGAGCGCAAGTACGACGAAGCGGTCGCCGCTCTCGAAGACCGCCTAGCCCAGAGCCCCGACGACCTGCGCACTCTGGAAATCCTCGCCCGAGTCTACTTCATGGGCACCTACGACTGCGACCCCGATCCGCTCAGTGAGGACATGGCCCACCGCAATCTCGCTCGCAGCCTGTCCCTGCTCGAACGCTTGACAGAGCTCGCCCCCACGCCCGATAACATCAATGCGCTCGACATAGTCCGAAGGGCCCTGGAACGGGAATCCGAAAAACACGAGGCCGGACCTTAACCTTCCCTCAGATCCTCCCACAGGCATCCCCAAGGTCCCACCCCAGGCACTCCTCAGGGCCGGCCGCCCCCCGAGCCACCAAGATCCGCCCTCGCCGGGCCCCACTCCCCTGTTCGCATCCGTTGCGTAACAGAATGAACCACATTGAATCACCGGTGTTTCACACCAACCGTTAGCTGACACAGCTGCAATGGGTTTGCGGCCGGCCCTGCCTGTCCTGCCTGCCCTGCCTGCGGTGCGCCCTGCTTCGGCACCCTCCTCGCCGCATGGCACGCTAATTGCAACACACCCTCCAGCGGAACACAGCAACACGCACTCTCCGTCGCGAGGAGGTATTACCGAATGGACAGGCGGCCGATCCTGGCAATCAGCATGGGCGACCCAGCAGGCATAGGTGCTGAGATCGCAGTGAAAGCCCTGCTCGAGGCGGACCTGTACTCCGTCGCCAAACCCCTCGTGGTCGGCGACGTCCACTGCATCGCCGACGCCATATCCTTCACCCGCTCGGATGTCGCCGTAAACGTCATCGACCGCCCGTGCAAAGGACTGTACCGCACCGGCACCATCAACCTGATCGACATGAACAACATCGAACCTGAAGATATCACCTACGGACGGGTGTCCCGCAAAGCCGGCGCGGCAGCCTACGAATACATCGAACATAGCATAAAGCTGGCACTGGCCGGCGAAGTGGACGCCGTGGTTACCGGCCCCATCAACAAGGAGGCGCTGAACCTCGCGGGCTACCGCTACTCCGGCCACACCGAGATCTTCGCCACCCTCACCGGCGTCCGCGACTACTGCATGATGCTGGCCGACGGCGACTTCCGCGTCTCCCACGTGACCACCCACGTGTCCCTCCGAAAGGCCTGCGACCTGGTCAAGCGCGACCGGATCCGCACCGTCATCCAGCTCACCCACGACGCCCTGCTGCGCATGGCCATACCGAGTCCTCGCATAGCAGTGGCCGGCCTCAATCCCCACGCCGGAGAAGGTGGCCTGTTCGGGACCGAGGAGATCGACGAGATAGCCCCCGCCGTCCGCGACGCCCAAGCCGCGGGCCTCAACGTCGAGGGACCCTTCCCGCCCGACTCCATATTCGCCAAGGCGCGCTCCGGCCAGTATGACGCCGTCGTAGCCATGTACCACGACCAGGGCCACATCCCCATGAAGACCGCCGGCTTCAAGCTCGACCCGACCACCGGGCAGTTCACCGCCATGAGCGGCGTCAACGTAACCCTGGGCCTGCCCATCATCCGCACGTCCGTCGACCACGGCACGGCCTTCGAGATCGCCGGCTTCGGACGCGCCAACCCGGAAAGCATGGTCCAGGCCATCAGACTAGCCGCGGTCCTCGCCCGCGGGGCGTAGCGGAGGCCAACACGCGATGAACGGCTGCTCCTCAGCCCGCCTCGCAGCACGCCCCTCCGGCGCCGCCATAATCCGCTCCGCCAGCACCCATCCCTGGCGCAACCTGGCCCTAGAGGAGCACCTGGCCCTCCGCATCCGCCCAGGCCAGGCCATCCTATACCTCTGGCGAAACCGCCCCTCCGTCGTCATCGGACGCAACCAGAACCCCTGGCAGGAGTGCCGTCTCGACCTCTTGGCACGCGACGGCGCCCTCCTCGCCCGCAGACCCTCCGGCGGCGGCGCCGTCTACCACGACCTGGGAAACCTCAACTTCACCTTCATAGTCAGCCGCGAGCTCTACGACCTCGACCGCCAGCTCGCCCTGGTCCTCGCCGCTCTCCACTCCCTCGGCGTTCCCGCCCAGCTTTCCCAGCGCAAAGACCTCCTGGTCGGCCCCTACAAGATCTCTGGCAGCGCCATCTGGCTCCGCGCCGGCTTCGCCTGCCACCACGGCACCCTCCTCATCAACTCCGACCTAGACCGCCTCCACCGCTACCTCCACCCCGCGGCCCAAGTCGCCACCAGGAGCATACAGTCCGTTCGCTCCCCGGTCACCAACCTCTCCCACGTCCGGCCCGGTCTCGACGTCGAAACCGCCTCACAGGCCCTGATCCACGCCTTCGCCGACTCTTGCGGCACCGAGCCCTGCGCCCACAAACTCGACCCCGACTCCATGCCCGAGCTGGACGCGCTCCTTTCCAAACACGCCTCGTGGCAGTGGCAGGTCGGCGAGTGCCCACACTTCGACGCCAGCTTCAAGAATACATTTTCCTGGGGAGACGCCCAGCTGCACCTCACCGTACACAAGGGCACCATCGAACGGGCCAGCCTCACCGCGTCAGCCCTGCACCCCCACCTCGCCGCGCGCCTCTCAGCCGCCCTCACGGCTCTCCCAATGAGACAGCCCGACGTTTCCACCGCCCTCGCTCGCGCATCAACCGACCTTGACACCGCCGAATCCGCGGTTCTCGACGACATCAGCCGCTGGCTCTCTGGCCTACTGCATTCCTAGCCCGCCAGCCACCCCCAACCTCTCGCCACTCTTCCACCATCCGTCAGCGCCAAACCCGCCCCCGCCGGCCATGGCCGCCCCCGCCGACCCATGGGTAAGTCGGTTTCGCGGGGCTTCGACCAGCCGGTGGGTCGTTTCCACACCAACGCCGTTCGAAACGCCGAATACTTCGTGGCGCGTCGCAACCCCCCTCGATGGCACAACGCGTGTAGCTAGGCAAAGGGAAAGCCGGCGCTGAAGCGCCGGCTACCGCCTTCAACTCGCGCGCCCGGACCGACGCCGGGGCCCCCTGCTTCCTGTGTAAACGACCTATGGGCGGGTCGTTGGGGCCGAGAACCGACCTACCGGTGGGTCGGGGTCCCGCTCTCCTCCTGCCTGTGCCCGACCGCTCCCAGCTCCCAGCCCCCTGCCCCCTGCGGCCTACTCCATGTTTATGATGAGGTTCAGGTCGCCGCTGGCCCCCGCCTCAAGGATGGGCTTCATGTAGCGGTCCACCTGCGCCGCCGTGAGCGGCACGGGCATGTTCTTGAGCTTCATCTCAAGCTGCGGGTTCTTCGCAGCCGTCAGCGCCCGCTCGATATGCTCGTCGCTGAAGCCCGGAAGCTCCCTCAGCGTGGTTGGGAACCCGATCTTCTTGGCCTGGGCGATCATGCCTTCCGCCACCGCGATGCCCAGCTCGCGCCCGCGCAGGGCATCCAGGTCCTTGTCGATGAAGCCGTGGCGGCGGTAGATCTCACCCACCACGCGGAGCTGCGGCTCCACCGCAGGCGCGAAGAACACCGTGTAGTACGGGTTCATTATCGCAACGGCCCTGCCGTGGCTCGCCACGTCCACCAGCGAGAAGCTGGTAAGGTGCGCTCCGTTCGTTCCCCCCACCATGATGGCATAGCCGCCTATGTCCGTCGCCAGCCCCAGCGCCTCCCTGGCCTCCCCATCCTCGGGATCCGCCAGGGCGCATTCCACGTTCGATACTGCGAGCTCGATGCCGACCTCGGCGATCTCCTTGCAGAGCTCGTACTTGTCCGCCGGTATACCGTAGAACACCTCGAGGCAGTGGCCGATGCCGTCGAAGGCGCCATCAATCGTCATGCCCCTGGGCATGGTCTTCGTCACTTCGTAGTCAAACACCGCCCGCGGCGGCACGATGGCGTCGTCCACAATGAGCTTCTTCTGACCGGCCACGGGATCCGTGATGTTGGAGTACTTCGTCAGGTGCGCCCCTGAGCTAGCTGCCGTCTCCACAGCTATCATAGGTATCAGGCTAGCGCCGTGCTCCTCGAGCGCCTTCGTCACCAGGCCGGTGCCGAAGTACGGCTCGATCTCAGGCTCCCACTTGCCCAGCGAAGCCAGCACGTTGGCAGCCTTCACCGCGTCTATGGTGCTCCCGCCGCCAACGGCAATCAGGCAGTCCGGCTTTGACTGCAGGATGTACGTGGTTATCCTGTAGACGTCCTCACGGGGCGCGTTCGGCGCCACGTCAGGCACCACCCTGGGGCCTGCAAGCTCAACCCCCCACTTGTCCAGCGAGGCCAGCACCTTGTCCAGCGTGGGACGGAACCAGTCTGCGTGGCTCGCCACAACCAGGGCCCGGTGGCCGAAGCCCTTTGCGAACTCACCCACCTTATCCATTACGCCCAGGCCGTACGCGTAGCTGTCTCCCTTGAAACCGTGAAGGAGCTTCCTCGCCCGCTCCTTTAGGGCGCTCTGCGCCTTGCGGCAGCAACATGACATTGCGATCCCTCCAGACTTGTTCAAATCATGTTCCGAGCAGGAAAGACGACGACGATATCAGATCGCCCAGTCCGACGGTGAGCACGGGCTTCTCCACCACTTTCGTGGGCACGAACGTCACGTTCCAACCCCGCGCCTGCGCCATGCCGGTCTCCACCAACTCCGCGTAGCCCAGGTAATCCGCCAGCTCGCGGCAGGCCTTAAGGCCCCTCTCCGATACGGGAACGTCGAGCCCCCGCTCCACATCCTCCAGCGAGACCAACGACCCCGACACCGTGCGGGCTGCCGCGGCGCAGGCCGCGAACACCAGGCCATCGCGGGTGGTCTGGGCGTCCACGAACTCCGACCGCGTCAGGCACAGGTAGTAGCCGAGATTATGCAGGTGTATCCTGGCAAGCCCCAGCCTCTCGCCGGCCGCAGCCACCCCTTCGAACACCGCCGGCGGCGCCTCAGTGCGCTCCAGCTCGGCGCGGAGCTCATGCTCCTCCAAGTCGCCCAGCAGCGTCGCCAGCTCCACCTCGTTCAAGCCCAGCGAGTGCGAGATCGGAAGCGCCAGCTCCATCACACCGCACCTCACGGCCTTTCCGCCGATGGACGCAAGCTCGCAGTGGAGCTTCAGCCCCGGAGCCTTCTCCTTCACCTTGGAGACGAATTCCGCAAGCGGCCTTAGGCAGTCGCGGCAGCAGGAGCCATCCGGATACCTCTCAGACAGTATGTGAAATCCAGCGATTATGAAGTGCGTGAACCGTTCGCCGCTTTCTATCAGCTCGAGCAGCCCTGCCTTGAAGTGCCGGTTTATGACCAGCTGGTTGTTTACCGGGTTGTACGCGGCGATATAGCGGTTAGCCCGGGGCGCCCTGACATCGATGCCGCCCGCGCATATCCTCATGCCCTCCGGGTACTCGAAGATCCAGTGGACCGCCTTGACGCCTTCCTCCCGCCACGCCTTTGCCGGGGTGGTCAGACGGTAGCTGGCAGCGCCGTCAGCTCCCTCCTCCGCCACGATCACCTTCACGTTCTCGTGCGGCGGAAGCAGCTCCGCCTGCTCGCGCGTGAGGGGGTTCACGTACAGCAGGATCTGCTCGAAACCCAGCGGCGCCAGCATGCTCACCATGTTCCCGCAGGTGCCGCCGGCCCGGAGCCTGTCGTAGCCCAGGGCCGCGAGGCACCACTCGTGCACCGCGCTGTTTCTGATCATCCGCTGTAGCGCCTTGCCCTTCGACACCGACACCAGCATGCCCACCAACAGGTCGGCCACCGACAGGATCTCGTCCGGAACGTCCCCCGCCTCCACCCGCGCCTTTACTTCGCGGGCCAGCTCAGGGTCGGCATCGAGCACGGCCTCCACCTGCTCCGGCACGATCCGCTTAAGGCCATCAATGGTGGTGTGAAACCCCAGGATGGGCCTGGGCATGCTGGCGGCATCGGGGTAGCGCTCCATCATCCTGCGGTAGGTGGCGGAGTATGTCTCCTCCCAGACTTGGATGACGTCCTTCACTTCCGCCTCAGTACCTTCCTTGCCGCCTCGGCCACTGCCGACGGGCACATGCCGTACTTCACCAAGAGCTCGTCGTAGTTGCCGGATTCTGCGAACACGTCACGGATGCCCACGCGCTCCATGGGCACGGGCACATGCTCGCCCAGCACTTCCGCTACAGCGCCGCCGAGGCCGCCTATGATGTTGTGCTCCTCCGCGGTGACGATGGCGCCGCACTCCTTGGCCGCCTCCACCAGCGCATCCACGTCGATGGGCTTGATGGTGTGCACCTCGAGCACGCCAGCTGATATACCCTCCGCCGCCAGCATCTCGCGGGCCTGAAGCGCCCTGGCCACCATGATTCCGGTGGCCACGATGGTCACGTCGCGGCCACGCGCGTGCCACACTGCCTTGCCTATCTCGAAGGGGTCCTCCTCCCGCCACAGTACAGGCACAGCGTTGCGGTTCAGCCTGAAGTACACCGGCCCGTCATACTTCGCGGCCGCAAGCACCACTTTCTTGGCCTGTACGGCATCGCACACCGAGATCACAACCATGTTCGGCATCGCCCTGGTCACCGCGATGTCCATGGGGTCCTGGTGCGTCGGGCCGTCGAAGGAGTCCGAAAGGCCGCAGTAGGCGCCGGCCACTTTAACGTTGAGACGCGGATAGGCCACGCCCGTCCTCAGCTGCTCGCCGGCGCGGAGCGTCAGGAGGAAGCTGAAGGTGTTCACAAAGGGGATCTTGCCCGACGCCGCAAGCCCGCCGGCGATGTTCATCATGTTGCCCTCGGCTATCCCCACGTTGAAGAACCGCTCCGGAAACCTCTCCGCGAACAGCGTGGAACGGGTGGACTTTGACACGTCCGCGTCAAGCACCACCACGTTGGGGTTGCGCTCGCCAAGGGCCACCAGGGCCTGCGCGTAAGCTTCGCGCATCGTCAGCGACTGCACTCCAGATCCCTCCTCAGCTCTTTCATGGCCTGCTCGTACTGCTGGGCGTTGGGTGCGGCGCCGTGCCAGGCAGCTTGCCCCTCCATGAACGACACGCCCTTGCCCTTCACGGTGTGCGCCAGGATCACCGTCGGTCCGCCGTTGTACGCCACAGCCTCGTCATACGCCCTGAGCAGGTCCTTGACGCAGTGGCCGTCTGCCTCCACCACGTGCCAGCCGAAGGCGCGCCACTTGTCGGCCACGGGCTCCATGGGCAGAACCTCCACCGTGGGCCCGTCCAGCTGCACCTTGTTGTAGTCGACGATGGCCGTCAGGTTCGAGAGGCCCCTGCCTGCGGCGAACGCCGCCGCCTCCCACACCTGGCCCTCGTTGAGCTCGCCGTCGCCCAGCAGCACCCACACCCGGTAGTCCTTGCCGTCAAGCTGCGCCGCCAGGGCCATGCCCACAGCCGTCGACAGCCCCTGCCCCAACGACCCGGTGCTCATCTCCACTCCAGGGGTCTTCCTCATGTCGGGGTGTCCCTGCAGGATGCACCCGGTCTGCCTGAGGGAGGCCAGCTCCTCGCGGGGGAAGAACCCCAAACCGGCCAGCACTACGTAGAGCGCAGGCGCGGCGTGCCCCTTCGCCAGGACGAACCTGTCCCTGTCGGGCCAGGAGGGGTTCTCAGGATCTACGTTGAGCCGGTTGTAATAGAGGGTCACCAGTATCTCCGCCGCGGAGAACGAGCCGCCCAGGTGGCCGCTCTGCGCGCCGTAAACCATCTCCAGTACGTCTATGCGGACCTTCTGCGCCAGCTCTGCCAGCTTGTTCGTGCATTCTATCTTCTGAAAGACCAATGTCGTCGTCACCTCCAGGCCTTAGCGTATATCGCAGCCATGTCTTCCTTCGACAGGCTGCGCGGGTTGTTCCGGAGCAGGCGCTGCTGCCTGGCTGCGCCCTCCACCAGCGCCGGAAGCTCGCCCCTGTCGATGCCCACCTCATCCAGGGTGCGCGGCACGCCCACGTCCTCGATGATGGACTCTATCCCGCGCAGGAACCTTCGCGCCGCCTCCCGAAGCGGCAGCCCGTCCACGTCCTCGCGCACAGCCTGCGCCAGCCGCGCGAACTTCTCCATATCCGCCGGGATGTTCCACTCCATCACGTACGGGAACATCAAAGCGTTCGACACCCCGTGCGGGATGCGGTACTTGCCGCCCAAGGGGTAGGCCAGCGCGTGCACCGCGGTGGTGCCGGCATTGGCTATGGCCACGCCCGCAAGGTAGCTTCCCAACGAAATATCGGCCCGGGCCTTCCTGTCGCTTCCGCGCCACACCGCCGCCCTGATGGCGCCTGCAATGAGCTCAACCGCCCTAAGCGAGAAAACCTCAGTCAGCGGCGTCGCCCCCAGCGACGTGTAGCTCTCGCAGGCGTGGATCAACGCGTCCAGGCCCGAGGCGGCGGTAACCTTCGGCGGCATGCTCAATGTGAGGTCTGGGTCTACGACAGCGGCCTGAGGCAGGATGTACCGGCTCAGCACCGCCTGCTTCTCGCCGTCTACAATGAAAAGGGCATTGGGCGTGCACTCCGACCCGGTGCCCGACGTCGTAGGAACCAGCACCATGGGAAGCCCCGGCGCCTTCACCGGCGCGCGGAAGGGCGGAAAGAAGGGCCTCATAGAGCAGGCCCATAAAGGCACCATCTTCCTGGACGAGATAGGCGAGATGCCGGTCCAGCTCCAGGCGAGGCTGCTTCGGGTTCTGGAGGAGCGCGAGGTCATGCGCGTGGGCAGCGACGGCGTGATCCCTGTTGACGTGCGCGTGATCTCGGCGACCAACACCAACCTGGAAGCCGCCATAGCCCGCGGCGCCTTCAGGGAGGACCTTTACTACCGTCTCAACACTCTGATAATTCACATACCTCCCCTGCGCTCAAGAACCGACGACATCGCGGCTCTGGCAGAGGAGTTCATACAGCATTACTGTAGGAAGCTTGGAGCCCCGCCAAAGCGGCTCACCGAAGAGGCAGTACAGGCTCTACAGGCCTACCCGTGGCCGGGGAACGTGCGGGAACTGAAGAACGTCATGGAGCGGATCGTCATCAGCGTTGACTCTCAGGTGGTGGACGCCCGCGACGTGTCGGCACTGCTGTATCATGGCTCCGGCGACGAGGGCCGCGCGAGGCAGGCGGGGCAGGACCGGCAGGCGCGGCAGGCTGGGACGGAGGGGAAGGCAGGGACGGAGGCGGGAGTGAACACCGGGGCCGGCGCGGGCGCCGTGGGCGAACCGGAGCCCCTGTCCGACATAGAGCTTCGGGCCATCGACAGGGCGCTGAAGGCTGCCGGCGGAAACCGTACCCTCGCAGCGAAAATGCTGGGGATCAGTCGCACGACTCTGTGGAGGAAGCTGAGAGCCCTTCGCTGATGATCGCTGATTTCGGCAGCCAGAACCCCACGCCCTGGCTGCCCAAGCCGACCCATGGGTGTGTCGCCTCCGCAGGGCTTCGACCCGCCGGTGGGTCGCCGGGTCGCCGCGTTCCCGTCTTGCGGTCTTGGAGGGATTTGTGTATAGTTCGAGAAGTTCACAATAGTACGGGTTACTATGGCTTCCAGTGATGAATTAGGACAGGTGCCGATATGGAACATACAATGATCGTTGCCCTGCTGATGTCTGGCATCATCCAGTTGGTCATCGGCATATACGTGATGGTTCAGGGGAGGAAGGGCAAGAACTACTGGTTTGCTGGGCTAGCGTTTTCCGCCGCCCTCTATTCGTTCAGTTACGCGCTCGAGCTAACGGCCGATTCGGCCACGGCGGCGTTCGCATGCGTGACCCTCAAGTGTCTGGGCATGGCGTTCCTGCCTACGTTCGGGATCCTCACCGTGCTGGAGTTCACCGGCAAGCGTCCGCGTGTCGTCAGAAACGTGGCCGCGGCGTTGATCGTCTTCTCCACTATAGCGGTGGGAATCATGCACTCAACCAACCTACACGGGCTGTACTACGGCAGCCTATCCTTGACCAAGACAGGTGTTCTGACGATCACACAGATCACGCCGGGTCCCTGGCATGCGGTTTGGCACCTGTACGTGAACGTGTCCTTCGTGGTTGGCGCGGCACTGATTTCTGCAGAGGCGCTCAAGGCGCCAGCCGGGAAAAAGTCGGAGTACTTGCTGTTCCTCACCAGCTTGTTGATGCCGATTGCGGCCCACATCATATACTCCATGGGGCACAGTCCTTACGGAATAGACTTGGCACCATACAGCCTGCTGGGAATGAACGTGCTGCTCCTGTTGGGGCTGTCTCCCAACCGCCTGTTCGAGCTGCTGTCAGCCGCAAAGAACAGGGTCTTCGACAACATGGACGACATCGTGTTCATCCTCAACAGGGAGCACGAGGTCATAGAGGCCAACAAGTCAGCCAGCAAGATCCTGGGAAACCGCGCGGCCGACTGCATCGGAAAGCACGTAGCAGAGGTGTTCGATGAGTACCCGCAGGTCGTGGAGTTCGTGCTTTACAACAACGATTCCGCGGCCGACATCGCCCTGGACGACGAGTTCAGCCGCGTGTTCAGAGTGCGCGTTGGCACCATAAGAGGCATTGGCTTGAGTCGGCACAGGGTGCTCCTGGGCAAGTACTTCGTGATGACCAACATAACGAACGAGGTGAGGATGGTCCAGGCCATGAAGGACCTTGCCGACCAGGACCCCCTCACCGGAATCCCCAACCGCAGATGGTTCTACTCCCAGGTAGAAAGGCTAGTAGCAGCGGCCCGCACCGGCAGCCAGATGGCTGTGATCATGGCCGATGTCGACCGTTTCAAGGAGACGAACGACCATTACGGGCACAAGGCAGGTGACGAGGTGCTCCGGAGCGTCGCGTCCCTGCTCGCGCGCAGCGTGCGCGCCCAAGACCTTCTCGCGCGGTTCGGCGGAGAGGAATTCGTGATCGCGGTGCCAGGCGCCGGCCTAGAGGAAGCTGTCGCGCTGGCGGAAAGGCTACGCGAAAGGATCCGTGACATGAGAGTCATGCATGATGGGCGGTCCATCCAGGTCACCGCCAGTTTCGGTGTCGCCGCAGGTTCGGTCGGCCCCGGATTCGATGTGGAGACTCTGATCTCCCAGGCCGACGGGGCGCTGTACGGAGCCAAGGTCGCAGGCAGAGACCAAGTCGTGGTCAGCAACGTCAGCGCCTGAGCCCCGCCTCCACGGGATAGTCGTACAGCAGCACTGTGGGCAGGTGCGCAGGAACCTCCTCTTCCATCCAGCTGCTGAAACCCATCTCGCGCAGCAGGTGGTATGCGATGCTCTCGCACGGCACGGTGGCGACGCCCGCGCCGATGCCGTCCTTCGCGAAATCCCGGAACGCGGCGGACAGTATGGCCAGGCACGATCCCCTCTCTCCCTCCAGCGCGCTGATGACCACACCCGGCTTCTCCGACGACGACTCGCTCCAGATGCTGGCCAGCAACACCGCCCTGCTCTGCCCCGTGCCCGCGGTGTACGCGTAACCGTCCCGCGCCAGCTTCGTTACGAAGGCAGGCTCCGCCGGGTAGAACACGAACCCTGCCGGGAGCATCCCTCCGACCGCAGCCACGACGTTCGATGCCAGCACATCCCTGACGAACCCGGAGTCCTCCGCCACGTCGCTGCCGCTCAGTCGCACCGCGGCAATTCCGCCCACAGGGGCAGCCTCCCCGCCAGCCTCAACCACAGCCCCAGTCCCAGTCCCGGTCTCCGCCGCGGCCTCCGCCTTCGCCGCCAGCTCGCTCCAGGGCGGATCCTCGCACTCCATCCACCGCCCTCCGCCGATGCGCACGAAACCCATCGCCTCGTTCATGGCGATGCTCTCGCGGTTGTCGACGGCAGTGGAGAATCGCAGCGTACTTACGCCCGCGTCCACGGCCAGATTTATCAGGTGCCTGCCGATGGCCCGCCCGATGCCGCGGCGCCGGTAGTCCGGATCCACCCGCAGGCCCTCGAGCCACCCGTGATCCCGGCCATGGAAGGCCAGCCTCGCGAAACCGGCCACCACGCCCCCCACCTCGGCGACCACGAAAGCTCCCTCTTCTGAGTTCATCCACTCGTCCACCACGTTGGGTATGTAGTCCTCGCCGTCCCACATCCGCAGGCTGATGTCAACTATCCTCTGAACATCGGCTGCCGTGGCCGGCCTCACCTTGACAGCCGACGCGAGCTCACCTTCAGCCATTCCAAGATCATCTCCTGCTCCATCAGTTCCACCCTATCTTGATCCGCCCGGATACGCGTCGCTCTGCCTCAGCCTGCCGCGCAGCTACGGCCCCCGCCGCTATCCCACCGGCGCCCTACTGCCGTCCCCTGCGGCACAGGCACTGTGAGTCCGCCTCCACCGCCACCTCACAGAACTTCATCCTCCAGGCGTCCCACACCAGCAGCCTGCCTACAAGCAGCTCCTCGTGGCTGGCGCCAAGTATCAGCTTGAGCGCCTCGGTGGCCTCTATGCACCCCACCGCTCCAGGCACAGTCGACAGCACCCCGGCCTGCCTGGGCGCGAACGGCCCCAGCCCGTCATCTGACATGCCACCGAACAGACACCTGTAGCACGGGCCGCCCGATCCAGGCACCACCGTCATGGCCTGCCCCGACCACGCCGTGGCCGCCCCATGCACCATGGGCACCCCGGCCGCCACGCACGCATCGTTCAGCGCCAGCCGCCCGGCGATGTTGTCCATGGCGTCAACCACCACGTCGTAGCCTTCCACCAGCTTCGGCGCAGTCTGCGGATCAACCCTCACAGGCCAGGTGCGCACCTTCAGCGCCGGGTTGATGGCCTTCACCGTGTCCGCCGCTGACTCAACTTTCGGTCTTCCAATATCAGACTGCCGGTGGGCCACCTGCCGCTGCAGGTTCGACTCCTCCAGCACGTCGCTGTCGGCTATCCCTAGCTCGCCCTCGGTTCCGACGCCAGCCGCGGCCAGGTACAACAGCACCGCCGAGCCCAGCCCGCCAGCGCCCACCACAAGCACGTTCGCCTTCGCGAGCTTCCTCTGCCCTGCCTCGCCGACCCTGGCCAACACGAGATGCCGCGCGTACCTGCTCAGCCGCTGATTCGCTCCGACATCCACTGCTCCATCACCTCGAGCACCTTGCCCTTGTCCGGCTCGTTGAAGATCTCGTGGTACATCCCGTCCCACACCATCAGCGTCTTGTCGGCCGACGCCACCTGCTGGTGGAAGCGCACTGTCGTCGACGTATCGCACAGCCGATCGTCTCCAGCAGCCATTATCAACACCGGCACCGTCAGCACCCCCGCGCCGCCCGTCACGTCCTCCATGGCCTGGCTGAACTCCACGAAGAACCCCGCCGTTACCTTCGGCTCCCGCACCGGATCCGCTTTGTACGTCGCCACCACAACGGGATCGTGCGAGAGGTGTTCCGCGGCAATGCCGGCGTCCAGGGCCAGGCGCGGCGAAACACGCGCCGCCACCCGGCCCAGAATCCGTTTCGCCGGCGGCACCTGCATCCGCAGGGCAAGGCAAGGCGACGATGCCACCAGGCCTGTCAGCGCCTCCGGGTGCCTCTGGGCGAAGCCCAACGCTATCAGCCCGCCCATGGAGTGCCCGACGACGAAGACCGGCGCCTGCGGCTGCCGCCACTTTATCGCGGCCAGCACGGTGTTGAGGTCCCTGTAGTAATCGGAGAACCTCTCGATGTGCCCCCGCACGCCGCCAGACTTCCCCTGGCCCCGGTGGTCGTAGGCAAAGGTCATGTGACCGCGCCCGGCAAGGAAGCATCCTACATGGTCGTACCTGCCCGAATGGTCCCCCAGCCCATGGCATATCACCACCATCGACCGCGGCACGCACGTGGGCAGCCACACCCGCATGAAGAGGTCGATGCCGTCGGCGGCCCTTACCATCTCCTCCGCCCGCATGCGCCTCACCCCGCTGCCCGCTAGACCAGCCCGAGCTCCCGGCCGCTCTTTTCGATGATCTCCAGCGCCTGGCTGAGGTCGTCCTCGGTGTGGGCAGCCGTAACGATGGTCCTAAGGCGCGCCTTCCCCTTCGGCACCGTCGGGTAAGCCACCGCCACCACGAACACGCCGCGCTCGAAGAGCTTGTCGGAGAACTCCATGGCCATCGCGCCGTCGCCAACCATGATGGGCGTGATCGGCGTCTCGCTGGCGCCGGTGTCGAAGCCGATCCTCCTCAAGCCCTCCTTGAACATACGGGCGTTGCTCCACAGCCTGTCGATGATCTCCGGCTCCTCCAGCAGTATGTCGAACGCCTCGATGCACGCCTCCGTCACCGCCGGCGGGTGGGACGTGCTGAACAGTATCGGCCTGCCCCTGTGGACCAGGTAGTCGATGAGCGTCTGTGACCCCGCCACGTAGCCGCCCACCACGCCAATGGCCTTCGACAGCGTGCCCACCTGGATGTCCACCTGGCCATGGAGGTCGAAGTGGTCTACAGTGCCCCGGCCGTTGCGCCCGAGCACGCCGCTGGCGTGGGCATCGTCTACCATGACAATGGCACCGAATTCCTTGGCTATCTTCACGATGTCCGGCAGGCGCGCGATGTCGCCGTCCATGCTGAACACGCCGTCGGTCACCACCAGCACGTTGTGGCCCGCATCTCGCACAGGCTGGGCTTCCTCGAGCGCCTTCCCCAATCCGTCCATGTCGGAGTGGGGATATACCTTTATCTGTGCCCTCGATAGACGGCAACCGTCTATGATGCTGGCATGGTTCAGCTCATCGCTGACGATCATGTCGTCCTTGGTGAGTATCGCCGAGACCGTGCCTGCATTAGCAGTGAAGCCCGACTGGAAGACCAGCGCCGCCTCGGTGTGCTTGAACTCGGCGATCTTCCTCTCCAGCTTCACGTGGTCTTCCATGGTTCCAGCTATGGTGCGCACCGCGCCCGACCCTGCGCCGAACTGGCGCACTCCGCGCAGCGCGGCCTCGATCATCCTGGGATGCTGGTTCAAGCCCAGGTAGTTGTTGGACGAGAGGTTGATCACCTCGCGCCCGTCGTACACCGCGCGGGGACCGTTCATCCCCGAAAGCACCCTGGGGTACTTGAACAGCTTCTGCTCCCGCAGTGAATCCAGCTCTCTGTTGAGGTATGCTAAAGCGTCAGCCAACGCTAATCCCTCCCGATATATCTGTGCCGACCTGCCGGAAGCTTTACGGCAGCAGTATGACCTTGCCGCACTTTCCGGCCTTCATCAGCTCCATGCCCTCGTCGAACTGCTCCCACAGCGACAACCTGTGGGTGATCACGGGGGTGATGTCAAGGCCCGACTTCAAGAGCGTCCTGGCCTTGTACCACGTGTCGAACATCCGCCGGCCGTTTATGCCCACCAGCGTCAGGCTGCGGAATATCACGTCCTCCGCAAGCTCCAGCTCCACCGGCCCCGACGGGATGCCAAGCAGCGCCGCGAACCCTGCCTTGCGCAGCGACTTCAGGCCCTGCCTGATGGCTGACGGATGGCCCGCCATCTCCAGAAGCACGTCGGCGCCGAGGCCGTCGGTGGCGGCGCGAACGGCGGCGACGGGGTCCTCCTCGCTAGGGTTGATGGCGAGGTTCGCGCCGAGCTTTCGCGCCAGCTCAAGACGGTATTCCGACACGTCAGTAACGAAAACCGCCGTAGCCCCGGCGGCCTTCGCGATCCTTATGGCACACAAGCCTATCGGGCCCATGCCTGTTATCATGACTGTGCGGGCCGATAGGCAAGTTGCGAAGGCGGTATGGACGGCGTTGCCGAACGGGTCCTGGATCGCTGCCACCTCGTCGGGTATATCGATATCCCAAATCCAGCAGTTGAACTCGGGCACAACCACGTATTCTGCGAAGCAGCCGTCTATGTCCACGCCGACGATCTTCGCCTCGGCGCAAATGTGTGCCTCGCCAGTCTTGCAGAAGAAGCAGTGTCCGCAGGCAGTATGGGTCTCGACAGATACGAACTGGCCGGGCTTGAGCTTCTTCACCCCAGGCCCAACCTCCACTACGTCTCCGCAGAACTCGTGGCCGAAGATCCGCGGGGTGCGCACGCGCTCCTGCGCCCACCTGTCCCATTCATAGATGTGGACGTCGGTGCCGCAGATGGCCGTGGCCCTCACGCGGATCAACACCTCGCCATCACCTGGCGCAGGAATCGGCACTTCGATCAGTTCGGCTCCGGGCGATGGCGACGTCTTTGCCATCGCCCGCATAGTTCCCTCCATCACAAAGTCCCCCCTCCATCACCGCTGTGCGGTCATGTGCAGTTGTATGTTCTCGATCGCAGGGCCTCTTCCCTTCTAATGCCGGGGGCATAAGCTGGATAGACTACTGAGAGCCCTTGATGTGTCAGGTGATGTGGATGAAAGCAAGAACCCAGGCCATCGCCACCGTCGTTGTCGGACTGGCGCTGGTCGGCCTGCTCGCCTATGGCGACATCGTGCGCAACGTTCCGTCGCCCACCCCGTCCTACGCGGATAACGAGAGTACGTTCGCTACGTTCGGGCCAGGCTTCGCTGTGCCGGCCGACGTGCCCGCAGTGGCCGCAGACACGTCCGCCGACCCGAAACCGGCGGGCGGGCCAGGCGGATCCGCCGGCTACGATAGCTCTGGCGGCTCTGGTGGCTCCGCGTCCGACCCTGAAGCGTCAGGAGCTTCCTGCTCCTGCGGAGACGTGCACAAGCTCTGGTATGAAGACGTACATATGGTCGGGGACCAGGTCGCCGAGCTCCAGCAGGGCCTGGCCGTGGCGGGCTTCTACAGGGGCGCGGTGGACGGCGTGTTCGGCCCGGCGACGCGAGAGGCGCTGATGGGGTTCCAGTCGTCCGTGGGGTTGGAGCCCACAGGCGTAGCGGACATGTCCACCTGGATGGCCCTGGGGCGCGTGTGCGAGCCCATCGTGGAGAAGTCCATCAAGAACCCGGATCCCGAGGCACAGACGCAGATCGTTTCCGCGCAGGCGGACGCTGCCAGCTCACGAGTGATCCTGATAGACACGTCCGACCTAACGCTCACGGTGCTTGAGAACGGCCTTCCCATCGCCAGGTTCAGGGTTGGCATCGGCGAGCCCAAGACCCCCACGCCGGTGGGGCACTTCAGGATCACCGACAAAGCGGCCTGGGCTGGAGGGTTCGGCACGCGCTGGATGGGTTTGAACGTGCCGTGGGGCCGGTACGGCATACACGGCACCAACAAGCCGTGGACGGTCGGCCAGCGGAAGTCCAGTGGCTGCGTGCGCATGCTCAACAGGGACGTCGAGAAGCTCTATTCAATGGTGTCCGTGGGCACACCGGTGGTGATCACCGCAGGGCACATCGGCATCTACGGCACCGACAGGCCCCTGATCAGCCCGGGATGGAAGGGAAGCATGGTGGCGGAGATCCAGCGGAGGCTCATCCGCATGGGGTATCTCGAAGGGAACCCTGACGGAGCGTACGGCCCCAACACCGAGCGGGCCATCATCAAGCTCCAGAAGGATAACGGCCTGCCGGCCACAGGCAAGGTTGACATGGCCACATACAGGCTCCTGGGGCTGGATGTCATAGACTAGCGCGGACGGCCCACGTAGCGGCCCTTCCTGTCCCTGCAATCAACCTGCATCCCAGACGTCGCCGAGACACCGCCGGCGACGTGGACAGTGTGGACGGTGTGGGCGGTGTGGGCGGTGTCGACACGCCTCGAGGACATACCTTCCCAGCTTCGGGGTGGTCGGGGGGAATCCACAGGAAGCGCCCCCGCGATGCGGGGGCGCACACCTTTCCCGTTCACACTATACCGCTGTGCTGTGACGTATCGACGTCAACTACGCCTGCTGTACCGACTTGACCTCAGGGATCTCCTGCTTGAGTATGCGCTCTATGCCGTTCCTCAGAGTCATCATGCTCATCGGGCAGCCAGCGCACGCCCCCTTCAGACGCACCTTGACGATGCCGTCCTCGGTCACGTCCACCAGCTCGACATCGCCACCGTCGTTCTGCAACGCAGGCCTGATCCTACCCAGAACGCTCTCAACCTTCTCGCGCATTTGGGTCAGCCCCTTTCATCCGTGTCCGTAGACACTGCAATACTAGCATTCCCAGGATACCCGGTCAACGCGCCTAGCCCTCCTGGCCGGCAAGGCGCTTCGTCCACAGCACCGTCTCCGTCAGGTCGACGAAGCCGTTGCGAAGGTAATAGTACCTCGGCCAGTCGTATGAGGCGGCCACGAGGTAGACGCAGTCCGCGGCTTGGCTCGCGTCCGCAACCGCGGCTGCCATCAGCGTGCCCCCGATCCCGCGCCCGCGGAAGCGGCGCGGCACGAAAAGCCTGTCAAGTTTGGCGACGCCGTGGCGCAAGAACACCTCTATGCAGCCGGCTGCCGCGGCAGAACCGTCGCGTAACAGCGCGTATGCCACGTAGGCCCAGGCGTCGCCGCCTGAATCTCTTGCTTGTTGAAGACGGAGGCGGTCCAGCTCCGCGGCACGCTGGGCCATGTCGTCGCCGCCGCCCCAACCGGCGTACCTGTCTTTCGCCAAGGCAGACCAGTCTCCAGTGAAATCCAGGGAACCTGCCTCGGCGCCAGGCGCGGCCTTGACCACTCTAACCCCGGCCCGCCGACGGAAGCGACGCCCGGCGTCACGCTCCAACACCTGCACTACGCCGGGCTCGGGGGCGTAGTCTGCCTCTCGGAGCGCCAGCGTGAACCCGGCCGGCACGGTGCGCACGTCGGTGGCGAAGGAGCAGTGCCGCCTGCCCGTCTCCAGGAAGAAGCGTTCGAACCTCTGGACGAAACCGCGCGGGTCGCCGGCGGCATCGATGCACCGTACGTGGTTGGCGTCAAACCTGCCCGGACACGTGGAGCTGGTCACGACGGTGCATTCGAGCTCGCGCCGCACCTGGCAGGCGAGGGAGGCGAACCAGTCCTCCAAAGCCAGTATCCTGCGGACGTCCGTGGCCCATGCGTAGGTCACTTGGCATCAGCCTCCTCGCCGGCAGCGTTGGCGCGCCTTGGCTCCTTCACAGCGCCGATGAGGGTGACCAGGGCAGCCAGCGACACCACCAGAGTGATGACGAATGTGGCCGTGAAGCCGAAGGCGTCCGACACGAGCCCCGCAGCCACGGGGGAGCCAGCCCTGAAGGGCGAGAGCACCAGCCACGAGAAGGTGAGGTACATTGGCACCTCCCTGGGCGTGGGAGCGAACTCCGAAAGCAACAGGTTCTGGCTGACGTTAAGTCCGCTCACCCCGAGGTTCGCCAGGAATATCACCAGGTACATCGCGTCGAGCGCGCTGGAGGCCGCGAAGGCCGATACCGCCGTGGCCACCAGCGCAGATGCGGCGAAGCAGCCGGCGGCCACCGCGAGACTGGACCTGTGCCCGCGTTTGTCCCCGATCCGGCCCAAAAGGGGCATTCCAACAGCGGTTGCGCCCACAGACGCGGCGGTGAACCTGCCCACGGCTCGGGAGCCGGCGCCGAGCATCCTCACTGCGTAGGCCGTGTAGAAGCTCGTGGCGGCCATGGCGACGGAGAGCAGCCCGACGGCCACTATGGCCCAGGCGTACGAATGGTTGCTGCGCCCTAGGGCGGAGGCGCGGCTCAGGTAGCTCCTGACCGACACCGGCTCTGTGCCCTGGCGGACCGTTTCCGTCGGCTCCGCCACCAATAGCAGCGGCAGCGCGGTCAGGGCAAGCACCAGCGCGCCTGCGGCGAACACCCATGCGAAACCGTCGGGGAAACCCGCCTCGGTCAGGATCACTCCGGCAAGCTCAGCTGCGCCTATCCCCAGGAGGCCGGATATGGCGCCGCCCCAGCCGAACAGCCCTCCCCTGGATTCCGGAGGAATGCACTTGGCCAGCATGCCGTGGTACGCCGTGAGGCTGATCCCGCCGGCAACGGCGGAGAGGGTCCAGGCTGTGAGGAACCCCGCTATCGCCCAGGCGGGACGGGTAGCGCCCCACAGCAGCACGATGCCGGCTATGGACAGGATGAACAACCGCTCCACCAGGGCGACGCCCACGGCGGCCCACTTCTTCAACGGCAGCCTCTCGATCCACGGCGCCGCGAAGGCAGCCGGGACGAAGATGCCGAGGTTGCCCAGGGCAGGGGCGAGCCCAACCACGAGGTTGGACGCGCCCAACCTGGTCAAGAGCAGCGGCATTATGGTGCCGGTGGATATCAGGGAGAAGCCCAGGGCATATCCAACTGAATCGATGAAGAACGCAGCATAGTTCCGGCGGAACACCCTTCGCTGCTGCCTGGCCTTGAGGGCTTTGTGGGCGCCCACGTCATCACCTCTAAGCGTTAACCAGTCATCGCGGTTGAGCCTGATACGGGGCTGCGCGGCAGCCCAAGTACAAGTATCAGGGGATGTATCAGTCGATTGCTCAGCCGAGCATCAGCTGAGTATCAGCCCAGACGCCGGTCCAAACGCCAGTCGGGGCATCAGCCCAATATTGCCTCGAGGTCCTGATGGACCGTGGTGATGGGCATGATGTTGAACTTGTCATGGAGCACGTCCAGCACCGAGGGGGTGATGAACGCTGGCAACGACGGCCCCAGCCTTATGTTTCTGATGCCAAGGTAGAGCAGTGACAGCAGTATGCCCACGGCTTTCTGCTCGTACCACGACAGCACCAGCGAGAGGGGTAGGCCGTTCAGGTCGGTGCCGAAAGCCTTCGCCAGCTCCTGGGCGACCACCACGGCAGAATAGGCGTCGTTGCACTGACCGACGTCCAACAGGCGCGGGATCCCGTCGATTGAGCCGAAGTCCAGCTTGTTGAAGCGGTACTTGCCGCAGGCGAGGGTCAGAATCACGCAGTCCTCCGGCAGCGACTGAGCGAAGTCGGTGTAGTAGTTGCGCCCGCTCTTGGCGCCGTCGCAGCCGCCTATCAGGAAGAACCTGCGGATCTTGCCCTGCTTGACCGCGTCGACTATCCTGTCGGCCACGCTCAAGATGGCATTGTGGCCGAAGCCCACGGTTGTCCAGTGCTCGGGCTCGTCGCTGTCGAAGCCCGGCGCCTCGAGGGCAGCCTCGATGGCTGGAGTGAAGTCGCGGTCAGCGATGTGCCTCACGCCTGGCCAGGCCACTAGTCCCGAGGTGAAGATGCGGTCCTGGTACGACTTCTTAGGCCGCTGCAGGCAGTTGGTGGTCATCACTATGGCTCCGGGGAACTTCTCGAACTCGTCGCGCTGGTCTTGCCACGCGCCGCCGTAGTTGCCCACCAGGTGGGGGTATTTCTTCAGCTCCGGATAGCCATGGGCCGGGAGCATCTCGCCGTGGGTGTACACGTTGATGCCCTTGCCCTCTGTTTGCTTGAGGATGGCCTCAAGGTCACGAAGGTCGTGCCCTGACACCAGTATAGCCTTGCCCTTAACGGGAGTCACCCGCACCCGCGTGGGAACGGGATGTCCGTAGGCGCCGGTGTTCGCCTGATCCAGGAGCTGCATGGCCCTGATGTTGACCTCGCCGACCCGCAGCGCCATGGTGAGAACGTCGTCGAGGTTGAGATCGCGGCGGGTGAGGAACGACATGGCTTCATGAATGAAGGCGTACACGTGCTCGTCCTCGACTCCCAGTATCATCGCATGGTCGACATAGGCGGCCATGCCCTTCAGCCCGAACAGGACCAGATCCATAGTGCCAGCGACATCCGGACCCATCACAGCGGACCTTCCCAAAAGCTCCTCCGTGACCTGCTCGCCCTGGGCCACCAGGCCCCCAAGGTCGTCAGCAGGCTCCCAGCGTGTGGGGCCCGCTGAGATCCCGGCTGCTCCCGGGCACGCGCCCTCGGGCTCTCCAAGCTCCCGCTTGAACCGGCTCATGATGTCGTAGCCGCGACGGAGGATCGTCTCGATGCGCTCCGGGTCAAAGTTGACGTTGGTGACGGTGGTGAACAGCGCCTCCACCACATAGATGTCGGCCTCGTGAAGCAGATCGTCGCTGACCGCGCTGTCGCCCTGCCTGCGCTGCCTCGCCTCATGGGCGTACACCGATACTCCCTGGGCCACCCACACCAGCAGGTCCTGAAGGGCCGCCGTGGCCGGGTCCTTTCCGCACACTCCCACCCGGTCGCACCCGCTGGCGCCCGGGCCCGATCTCTGCTCGCACTGGTAACAGAACATCACACTTGCCTCCCGTCAGCTATGGTTCCATTCAGTTGTACTTCGAACGCCGTCACCGGCACGTTGGTGCCAGCGATATCTTGAGCCTGCTTCACGAGGCCCACCAGCCCGCTGCAGCAGGACATAGACATGTGGTACACATGCACCGACCTGAGGTCGGCTGTTCTGAAGATTTCGACCAGCTTCTCCACGTAGAGCTTTCTGTCGTCGAACTTGGGGCAGCCCACCAGCATGGCCCTGTCTTTCGTCCGGTCCGATGCCCCGGCCATCAGCGCGAAGCCGGTACAGTCTGCCCATATCGCCACATCGGCACCCCGCAGCCAGGCGCCGACAGGCACCAGTCTCAGCTTGATGGGCCAGTTGCGGGTGGCGGTCTGCCGCTGAGGGGCGAGGGCATCGGCGGCTCCAGCATCCCCGGCAGGTGCAGTCTCCAGTGTAAGACTCCACAGGGCGCAGCCGCGTGCAGGGGCCTCAACGGTTACCAGGGATATTGCCCCGTTCGGGCACTGGCCCACGCAGACCCCAAGCCCGTCGCAGTGGTCTTGGTTCACCACCCGGGCCACGCCGTCGATGACTGCGATCACTCCTTCGGCGCAGGCGCTGGCACAGGTGCCGCATCCGGTGCACTTTGATTCATCGATCTTGATGGTCTGGCGCTCCATTGTTATTGCGATACCTCCTGTGAATCCTGGTGTGCATCAACGAAGTGCGAAAGGCGGCGCGACTCGAGGAAGCTCCTGAAATCTTCAGTGAGCTTACGCGGCAGGTCTCCAAGGATGCACTGGGCGAATGGGCACTGGGCCAGATCGCGCCCGACAAAGCATGTGCAGGCGTTAAGCGGCCCTTCGATGGCCTCATACACCTCCAGCATGGAGACTTGGTCCGCAGGCCTCGCCAGGCGGAAACCGCCGCTCGGCCCCCGCACTGACTCCAGCAGACCCGCCTTCACCAGGCGCTGGAGCACCTTGGACAGGTGCGCGTGCGAGAACCCCATCGCATCCGCCATCTCTTTGACTGTGACGAGTTCGCCCCCAGCCTGGACCATGTAGACCATGCTGTGGAGCGCCAGCGATGTAGCATCTGACATCTGAATTGCTGAAATCGTACCAATCACCTCGCCGAAGGAATGCGGTATTATAGTACCACAATACCCTTTAGCGCGCAAGTGGGCGCAAGTGGAACGCAAGTGTGGCGCGCGGGTGGAAAAATGATAAGAATCTGGGGAAGGGGCTAGCGCCCCTTCTCCCTCTTGAGCTGGTCTGCCATAGCCCTCTCGGCCTTCTCGATGAGACCCCTCACGATGAGGCCCGCCTCACGAGACGTGATGTCGCCGTAGTCGTAGCTATCGCCGCTTCGCCTGATCTTGTTGGCGAACCCGAGCTCCCTGGCGATCTCGTACTTGACCTCGTCCGACACCAACGACCGTCGTCTCGGCATTGGACCACCTCCGGTCATTAGCTTTCCCTGCGATCGGAGCGTAACCCCGGAGGTTGCTGACGCATCGTACAAAACCGGGCAATCGTCACAAAAGCCTTCACAACATCAGTCGAATACACTGTATCGCGCATGTCCTCAACTAAGAACGATCTCGAGGTGGAGGATTCCAATGTCAGCATACTATCCTTATCAATACGATGATCCAGCCATGGCGGCTGATCCATATGCCTCCGACGTCGATCCCGCACAGTTCGGTTTCTGGTGGCCGGGCTGGGGCTGGTGGGGCAGGTTCAGGCGCCCGTTCTGGCGCCCGTGGTTCCCTTGGTGGGGCTGGCGGCGCCCGTGGTGGGGCTGGGGCTGGGGCTGGGGCCCAGGGCCGTTCATGATGGACGACGGCATGCAGGCCGCGCCTCCGGGGGCGGCAGTCCCGCAGGTCGGCATGAACCCGGCGGTGCCTGCCTTGACGGTGCAGCCCAGGGCGAGCGGGGCCCCGAACCCTGTGTCGGAGTGGGCGCCGAAGACTTGATGGGAGCGTGATGAGGGCCCTGTTTGGCGGGTCCGCCGAAGGGCACGATAGATAAGGAAAGGCGAGGGGGAGGGCGGGCGCCGCTCGCGCAGGGGCGTGATCGCCCTCCGCATCTCGGCGGACGGATCGGCGGATGGATGGCGGAAAGAAGCGACGGACGGATGGATGGGGCGATGGATGGGGGCGATGCGGGGATAGAGGGATGGAGGGGGCACGGACGCGCGACGCGGGGCGGATCCTCGTTGATGAGGGGCGCCGAAGCCAGTTCCAACATCGGTGGGGAGGTCCCGGAGTTTCGGCCATCACGGATGAGATTTAGTGCCTGATCGCGAGGGTTGTGTGATCGCTGGAAGCGCCGACCATGGCGGCGCTTCCCCGTGGCATTCGGGCGTGGCCGACGTTGAGCGCCCGTAGCTGCTATAATGGTGTCAGCCGTGAGGCGCCGCGAGGCGCCGCGCGATGCCGCGCGATGCCGCGTCGTCGAGGAACCGGGGAAGCGCCAAGCAGCCCCATTTGTGAGGATCCATTTTGCTGCTCTCCCCATTGGCGCAGACATGTCGCAGTTTGGTCCTACACAGATGAGGATCAACTGCAGCGGGATGAGCGACCTCCACGGAGTTCTGTCGCGTCGACTCTAGGCTTCCGACTTGCACTGCTTCTAGCTGCTGTAATGATTCTGGCGCCGCGACGGCCTCATCCGCCGATGCGCCATGATACCTCTCGGCAAGCGGTACGATCGGTGCGGGCGGAGCGAATCGCGCCAAGATCCCCATTCTTGATGGGGCGGAAAGCCAATGCTTCTCACCCGAGTCGTCTCTGACGATTTTTCACCATCAAGAATGAGATTCGCGCTCGCGGCCCATCCTGCCCATTCGGCTCGTCCGGCATATCCGGCCCCCTCATCCGGCCTGCCCTTCGCCCGAACGCTCCGCCGCACTTCTTTCGCCAAACGCCACAACCGTCGTGCCGTCGTAGCCGGAAGGTCCCCGGCCCGACAGTGGCGAAGTGCAACCCCGTCGGCCGGCAAGCAGCATTGCCGCCGGCGCAATACGTGTGCTGTTTCAATGGGGTGATCAGGTGGTACGTGCTGTTCTGTTCGATCTCGACGGCACTCTAGTGCATTTCGACTACGATGAGTTCCTCCAGGCGTACATACAGGCCGTGTCAGCCGCCGTGGCCCACGTGCTGAACCCGCGAACCTTCGCCCGCGAGCTCCTGCGCTGCACCAACGTGATGCTTGCCAACGAAGGCCCCCGCACAAACAAGCAGGTATTCTGGGATGAAATGCTGCGAAGCATCGATTGCGACACTAAGCACCTGCTCGACGCAGTCGACCACTTCTACAGGACCGACTTCCCGCGCCTCCGCGACAGGCTCCGCGTCGTCCCGCACCCGGACGCCCGCCCCATGCTGGAGCATCTCATACGGGAAGGCTACACAGTGGTCATCGCCACCAACGCCGTGTTTCCGCGAATCGCGACCGAGGAGAGGATGAGGTGGGGCAACGTCCACGGCCTTCCGTACACTCTGGTCACAACGTACGAAACGTGGCACTCGTGCAAGCCTAACTTGGCTTACTACAGAGAAATCCTCTCCACTATCAATATCAAACCTGAAGACTGCATCATGATCGGCAACGACCTCCAGGAAGACGTCGTCGCTGGCAAGCTCGGAATGCGCACATACCTCGTAGACGACTACCTGGTGGACCATGGAACGCCCCACCGCGAGCCAGACTTCCGCGGCTCCTTCGACGACATGCTGCGCTTCGTCATGTCAGGCGATCTCGAGGGCTTATGGGCGTGAGCAGCGTCAACGCCACCAAGATGCCATCCCCGCACGTGACCGTCCTGAGCCTTCTCGCCACCCTTTGCGCGATCTGAAAACCTTTGCCTTTGCCGGATCGCGCTCTCTGGCAACGTGCAACCGGCTGTGGCCGACGCTCGATCCAGCGTTCCCCCGAGCATGAGTCAGATTCTAGCCGAGTCGAGAAGGTGAAACTCGACAAGTCGCGTACTGTTCCACCTGTAAACCCGATCTGCTCAGAAAGGAGGTGTGCCGCATGGCGAGAGAACCGAAGAAGCCGGTGGATGTCGATGAAATTCTCGCCGAGCTATCCACGCCGCTGAGGGACTACACGTCCATCAAGACGCAATTCGTCCGAGACCGCGCAAGAGACCAGCTGGGAGAACCGGGGCTACATAGACATATTGATGAGACTGAAAGATGCTGTAGAGGCCGTCAAACAGGGCAAGCCCTGGGGCTTTGCTGGTGGGATGCCGTCGTCAGCAAGCCTCTAGCCACACTACGAGACTCCATCTTAACCGAGAGCACCCACCGGAGCCCATCGAGCCAACATGCGCAGTCGATACCCCGGTTGCCCTCCCACATCCAATCGACACCGTCTTGAAGGAACGAATGCCGCCGCCTAGAACGTAATCGTAATAGCAATCGTCAGAGAGCTTCTGCTTCTTTCTGCTCAATTCTGACTACTTACATCACTTCCGCGCGCATATGTTTGCCGCGAGCAGCAAGTGGCGACGGAGCCTCTCGCTCCCCACCCAACCATCCCCCATGGAGGGCCGTGAAATGTCCGCGTATAGGCGCCGTGTACTGTGTTGCGTGCTCGTGGTCCTTCTCCTATCGATCGTCCCGATAGCCGCCTGTCCCCCTGAGGACGAATCGCCAATACTCCTCAGCCTTACCGTGTTGGACGTAGGCCAGGGCGACGCGATCCTCATCACCACTTCAGACGATTACACCATGCTCGTCGACGGCGGCCCCAGGGGAGCCTCTGACGTGATCCTGCGGGTCCTCCGAGATAACAACATCAGCATGATAGACGTCCTCATAGTCACGCACCCTGACGCGGACCACATTGGCGGGTTGCCGGAAGTCTTGCAGGAGATCCCCGTCCTCCGAATCGTAGATACCGGTCTCTCAGCAGAGTCGCAGATATACGATAGATACTTCTCGATGATCAGCACATTCAGCATCCCAGTGAGCCATGACAGAACTGGATCATCGTTCGCTCTTGGCCCCGCAACCGTAAGGGTACTGTGGCCGGGCGGGGACTTGCCGAAAAGGCGCAACGAGTCTTCGATCGTGGTCGAACTGGTCTATGGGGAGTTCTCTGCCCTCCTTACAGGCGACGTCGAAGCTGAGTCAGAAGGCACGATGGTTCAGCTCGGGCTGCTATCCCAAGTCGATGCCCTCAAGGTTGCCCACCACGGCAGCTCCACCGCAACAACTGCGGCCTTTCTGGATGTTGTGAGGCCGGCGATTGCCATCATCTCAGTCGGAGAGGGTAACAGGTATGGGCACCCATCCGACGAAGTTCTGTCGAGGCTTTCGAGTTTCGGAGCGGAGACTTACCGAACTGACTTCGACGGCTCTGTTACACTGGAGACTGACGGGCGAACCTGGCGCGTGGATACTGAGCATCCAAGGGTACTACCTGAACCAGAGCACAGTTCCGATCCAGACACACGTCCGGAGATGGAAGGCGTGTACTGCGGAAGCAAGAACTCGGACGTATTCCACTACACTTGGTGCAAGCATGTGGAGAGCATCAAGCCTGCCAATCGGCGTGCGTTCAGCACTCGGGAAGATGCGATTGCCGCAGGTTACCGCCCGTGCACGACATGCGAACCGTGATGGTAGAATGCTCACCTCATCGTCAGCTTACCTCAAGTGAAAAGCCGACAGCTTTCAGATATTGTCCAGAGAACTGTCGGTCTTGTTGCCTTGCCTGGCTATTCCCGATAGTGGCCTAAGTCCGTATCAGATAGCCTTCAGGCACATCACGCACTCATGCGGTGAACAGGCTTACGTGGAGTATGTCACCAAGAGCCAACCAGGATCGAAATCTTGATCCTGGTGCTTGCTGGTTACCGAAAGCCTCTCGAGCTGTTTCCCCACCCTCAATCGCTCCAGGGTGCCGAGTTGAGCGTTCCTGGCGTCAAACAACTCCTTGGCATAGTTCAGATCATCTCTGAACCGTCGAAGCTGTTCACTATGAGGAGCCGATGGAAGTGCACCCAGCTCATAGCGTTCAACCGTATCAGAACTCCAGCCGAGCAATGTGGCCAAACCTTCTTGAGACAGATTATGCATGGCTCTGGTACGGATGATATCGTCTTTGCTCACCAAGCCCCTTCGGCGTCTGTATTCTCTGAAGGCGAGCTCCACGTTGCGCTCGTCGAGGGCAACATCGAACAAGTCGGTCCCGCATACGTTGCAGATCAAGACCTTAGCCCTTACCGTGACTCGTTCGCCTCTCACGGGATACGTTTCATCCCGCAGCACGATGTGGCAATCTCGTTCCGTACCACACGTGTCACAGTAGGCGCGCACAGCTCAATCCCCCCTTACCCGTCTCTAAGTATTTCTGCATGGCAACGTCACCGGACCAGTGGATTCATGGAAGGACAAACACACGCAACCTCGACGCGGATCCAGCTTCAGCTTGATATATGGCGAAATGCCGCCGACGTCTTTGATGAACTCCCAAACGTCGCCTGAACCTTGGTCGTCAGGTAGCGGTGATTCGCGTCCATCGGCGATACGGCGGCACTGGTATCCTATGCCACCACATTCGGCCTGACTGTGGGAGCCTCGTGTCAATCGGAGTGAGTACACTCTCATGGTTCACGTCAGCCCCATTCGCGACTGCCAGGCACCGATAAGTCGTAGCCACGTGTTGTGCGAGAAGCTGCCTGATTCGCGCGCGAAGACCATCGGCAGACTCCGTCGACGTGTGCCCGCAGCCCAGCATGCAGAAGCGAGGAAGATGGAAAGCGAAGACTCGACGTAGGTCTAAGGCAGGTAGCTGAGGTTTTGTCGAACGTGCAGCACTTGTGTAGCAAGGACAAGAGAGTATGAGGGCCAACGGCCCCCCACGGATACATTTAGCTGGTGCCGGAGGCGGGACTCGAACCCGCACGCCCTCGCGGGCAGAGGATTTTAAGTCCCCTGCGTCTGCCATTCCGCCACTCCGGCCGCGGAGGTAACCGTCAACGTTAGTATAGCATCGCCGGACCCGCTCGACTAGGGCGCTGACACTGGATGGACGTCAGCGATCGCCGGCACGACTAACGCAAGCTGCACTTCTCCCGTGCAGGCAAGCACCTGCCGTCTTCACACTCTAGCCCGCGGCCGCCAGGCGCGCACATCCGCTCGACCGCCTCACGTCCCACGGGGTTGTCGCCAGTTGCCAGCCAATGCCCCACGTGCATGTGGACGCACTTCACTCCCAGCGGATCGACCATTCCACCTATTCCGCTGGAGGTGATAACCCTGACCATATCAGGGCTGACCCGCTCCCGCCACCCGGGCATGGCTTGGTCCAGAATGGCCTCTCGACGCCTCGCGTAGTCACGGTTGGCCGCCGTGTACTCCTGGCGAAGCTCTGGATCCTCGTGGACTCTGTCCCTCATCGCAGCGATCATGCCGGCATTCTCTAGGGCACCCACTGCCTCTCGAATGTGCGGGCACGTGAGCCAAAACAGCGTCGGGAACGGCATCAGCAAGACAGCCTGACCATCCTCTTGCTCCGCCTCAATCAGCGGACACGTCACCAGCACCTGCGGCTGGTCGAAGCGGCAGCGCCGTCCGATGGCCAGCACTCTCCCGGCCAGATCCCGCCCGAGTTGGGCCGAAGCCACGCACAGATCTGCGGCGGTGGGTTCTGACCATTGCTGCATCCAAGGCCATTCGCGTTGCACAGTCTCCACTCCTAATAAGAAAGGTGGAAAAGAAAAGCACTCCCAGCGAGGAGTGCCCAACCGCCGTTGGAATATGCCTACCGCATTGATGCTGCAGCTAGTCTAGAAGAACCTTGACATACGAGAGCCCCGCCCGCCGCGCTTGGCCTCTTGGTTGCGCCTGAGGTCCTGGTGACGCTCGTCGCTGTCTTTGAGGAACTTGCTGAGCTTCTCCTCAAAGGACTGCTGGTAAGCCCGATCGCGCCTGGGCCTTGAAGGTTGATAGTTGGGGTCAGCTTGCTTGATGGAGAGCCCGATCTTTCCATTGTCGATGGCAAGAACTTTGACTCTGACTATGTCGTTGTGCTTCAGATAGTCGTTCACGTCGTTTACATACGCATCGGCAATTTCGGAAATGTGGACAAGACCTGTTCTGCCTTCACCGATATCAACGAACGCCCCAAACTTCGTGATACCTGTGACGCGGCCCTCAATAATGGAACCGACCTCGATTGACGACATGCTGGCGGAGATCCTCCCGTACTAGCGATATGGGCAAAGCCCACACATGTTATGCTACATTATAATCTAGGTCCCAAGCGAGTGTCAATGATTGCCACTGCCCAGTTAATCGCCTATTTCAGGCGTGTGACCAGGCCTGGGAGCAACCGGTTGGTAGCCGCTTGAATCGGGCTGGGCCACTATGTATAGAGTCTCGCCAGGCTTCACCAGGCCCAGCTCCTCCCTGGCCACCCGCTCTATGTACTGGTGAGAACCGGCTTCCTCAATCTCCTGGTAGACTCCCCCAGTCTTCCGCTCCCACTCTTCGGCCTGCTGCACGATGCCGGCGGTCTCACGGTTGATGGACACCACGCGGACGATGCCGCCTGCAAAACTCAGTATGCAGAGCGCCGCGCCGGCGATGGTGATGAGCCTGAACGTCCTCTGTGACACGTTGGTCCGCCCCTCCTAGCCACCCCCGTTAGGCGTGTGGTTCGAGGGGGATGTTCGCCGAAGATTCGGAAATCCCTGCAAACTTGCCCTAACTCGCCTAGAAGTTCTTCTCGTCCACCGGCTGGCCGCGCGCCGGGCGCGCGAGAGCCCCCACTGAGCCCACATGGACACGAACTGAACGGGCCTTTCAAGGAGCAGCTTGTGCACGGCCCAGCCCACCCCCAGGCCCAGAAGCACGTAGGCCCTGACCTGGCCGGAGTTCACCTTATACAGGGTGTAGAACACCGCCGTGCCCGCCGCCACCGGCACGAACAGGTCAAGGCTGGCCGATATCAGGCTGCGGCACCACTTCGTCTGCTTCGTGCGCCTCGTCCGATTCGCTTGCCACGTAAGCTGCACCGCGGTGGCCAACGCTATTCCCCACAGGGCCGATATCCCCATGGTCAGAAGCTCCATCATCATCCCGCCTCGGGTCGGGCAATCGCACGACAGACCACGCCAGGATCAAGCAGAGCATCGCGATTACGCCCCACGACATGTACGACCGCAGCCTCATCGCGGTCAGCGCTGCGTCCACCCTGGGCTGGGTGTTCTGGCCTCGGATCGTGGTCCAGGCCTGGGCCGTGGTTTCGGCGTAAGTCTGGGAGAGCGCTGAGGCGGCGGGCGTCTCTGAATTGTATGCCCTGAGCGCCGCCATCATGTCGCCGCCGTGCTGGTCCACGAGGTAACGCAGGTACGCCGTCCCCACTCTGAGGTTGGCGGCCGGCGAGAAGATGCAGTCTCCAGAACAGGCGGGAGGCGCGTGGTCGCCCCTGCATACAGCCGACGGCATGAACTCGGCCCACGTGGACGGGGTTATCTGCATGAGCCCGCGGGCGCCGCGCCTCGACATGAAGTCGGCCCGGAACCCGCTGCCGTGCTGAACGATGGCGGCCACCAGCGACGGGTCGACGCCATTGCGAAGGCTCTCGGCGTTCAGCACCTGGTAAAAGGGCATGTCTCGCACCTCTACCCTGGCGGTCTCGTAGTCGGCGAGCACGCTGAGGGAGTCTGCGAGGGTGCGGTCGAGCCACATCGCGGCCGACCACGCCGCGCCTGCCAGGATCATGGTGAAGGCCAGGGCGGCGATGAGCCAGCGACGGCCAGTCTTCATGCGCGGCCTGAAAAGGGAGACCAAGAGCACCGCCGGGCTGATGAACACCGACAGGATGGCGATAACCAGGCGAAAGGCAAGCGTCGGCACGTTTGGCCGCAACTGCCGCTGCCGGCGCGCCCGCGCGCGGACTATGGATGCTGAAGCCGACTGCCGGGGACGTTGCACCGAAACACATTCCCCCTACATGAATCCTTACCCGAGCCTTACCTGAGCAGGCGGGCGAACAGGCCCTTCGCGCGTTTGCGGCTCTCGTCCTCGTAGTCGCAGGCCTCCACGTAGCCGTCGATCTCGACGACGCCCTCCTCAAGGTTGAGGTGGCGGATGTGAAGGCCCTGCCCGAAAAGCGTGAGGAGCCCCGCGTTTGTCTCCAGCACGATCTGCTCGTCGTCGAAGCTTTCCACGTTGAGGATGCCCTCGACGTTCATGTTCTCCCTGTCTACGATGACCAGCTTGTGCTGCATGCCAGGCCTCTTCCGCCTGGTCTCGTCTCCAGGTTCGGGAGCGATTCTCGCGGCCATGGGCAACACTCCTTATGAGATATGGCACGTCAGTGCGCTGCCTCTAAGGATGTGTATGCCCGTCCGCGTTGCTCGATGCCAAGCCCTACTGCAGCCCCACTACAGGCCCGAACGCTTGGCCTCGTTCCAGGCCTCGTCCATCTCGGAAAGCGTCATATCCTCCAGGGTGGTGCCCATCTCGTCTGCCCTTGCCTCGATGAACTTGAACCTCTCGGCGAATTTGTCGCTGGTGCGCCTGAGGGCTTCCTCCGGGTGCACCTTGAGCAGGCGCGCCACGTTCACCACCGCGAACAGGAGATCGCCCAGCTCGTCGGCGATGCGCTCCTCATCGCCGGAGGCCATGGCCTCCTTCAGCTCGTCCGCCTCCTCCCAGATCTTCGGCGCCGCCTCATCGGCGTTGGGCCAGTCGAACCCCACCCGGGCGGCCTTATCCTGGACCTTGTAGGCGTACATCAGCGCCGGCAGGTACTTGGGCACGCCGTCAAGGAGCGACGAACGCTTGCCCGTTTCGGACTGGCGCTCTGCCTGCTTGATTCGCTCCCAATTGTGCAGCACCTGCTCAGCGTTGTCAGCCCTGACGTTTCCGAAGATGTGGGGGTGCCTGCGCTCGAGCTTCTCGCAGATGGCGGCCACCACGTCGTCAAGAGTGAAGTCGCCGTGCTCCGACGCTATCTGGGCGTGGAAGACAACCTGCAAGAGCAGGTCTCCCAGCTCCTCGGCGAGCTTGGCGCGGCAGCCGCTATCGACGGCCTCCACCACCTCGTACGCCTCTTCGATAACGTAGGGCCTGAGAGACTCGTGGGTCTGCTGCCGGTCCCACGGGCATCCCTCAGGCGACCTGAGTTTGGCCATGATTCTAAGCAGCCGTTCCATAAGACCTGCGTCTCCCCGTTATCCCACCTGCCTGGCGAAGTATCCCGCGGCGGTGACGACCAGGTCTTCCTCGAGCTCGCCCACGGTGGTGACGTTGGACGTGGTCCCCACCACCACTGCGCCAACTGCCTCGCCGTCCACGATGATGGGGGCGATGGCCGCCGACACGATGACGAACCCGTCGTCGCCGGGGTCCACGATGGACGACGCCTCGCCGCCTCCGCTGAAGTGGACCAGGAGCACCTGCCGCTCGCTCATGGACTTCTCCACTGCCCTGCCGATGGCCCTGTCTGAGAGGTCAGGAGCGCCAGGCCCGGCCGAAGCCAGCACCACGTCCTTGTCGCAAATGAGGGCCACCAGCCCGGACGACTCGGCCAACGCCTCCGCCATGTCGTGGGACATGGCCTTGAGCTGCCCCACCGGCGAATACTTCCTCAGCACGATGTTCCCGTTCTCGTCTACGTAGATCTCTACCGAATCGCCTTCGCGAATCCGGAGGGTTCTCCTGAGCTCCTTGGGCACCACTATCCTGCCTAGTTCGTCGATTCTCCTGACGATCCCCGTCGGTCTCATCTCAACTCTCCTCCTGCGCTTACTGGCTTGCAGCCTCGCAAGCCTCGTTCATCTCCGTGATCACGTACACCAGTATGTTCAGCAACTCTTTCTCCGACAGCCCTTGGGTGCGAATCTTGAAGGTGAGTGCCCTGCCTGCGCCAAGAGTGACTCTCCCCTTGAGGGACCGGACTATCCTCATTAGGTTCGTCCCCGTGTGACGTACCCCTTCCGCGAACCTGATGACCACCTCATTGCGCTGAGCCACTATGCTGACGACGCCCAGCTCGCCAGCGACTGGCTTCATCGCAGCGATGATGAGCAAGTTCTCCACCGGAGCCGGCGGCGGACCGAACCTGTCGGCCAGCTCCTTGGCCAGCTCGGCGGCGCGTTCCGGGCCGTCCACCGCGTTGATCTTCTTGTACACCTCTATCTTCTGGCTCGAGTCGGGGACGTAAGCGTCGGGCACATATGCGTCGACGGGTAGGTCTATCAGCATCGGCGGAGGTTCGGGTGCCTTAGGCTCGCCTTTGAGTTCCTTTATGGCCTCTTCCAGGAGCCTGCAGTACATCTCGAATCCCACGGCTGCAATATGCCCATGTTGCTCCGGGCCCAGCAGGTTCCCTGCCCCGCGGATCTCCAGGTCGCGCATGGCTATCTTGTAGCCGGATCCGAGGCTGGTGAACTCCTTGATAGCCGCCAGCCTGCGTTCGGCGGTCTCCGTGAGCATCCTGCCCTTTCTGAACAACAGATAGCAATAGGCTACCCTATTCGTGCGGCCGACTCTCCCGCGCAACTGGTACAGCTGTGCCAGGCCGAAGCTGTCAGAGTTGTTGATGATGATAGTGTTGACGTTGGGCATATCAATACCAGACTCTATTATACTAGTACATACTAGCACATCAAACTCGTGTTGGAGAAACTGCAACATCACCCTCTCGAGGCGCTCCTCCGGCATCTGCCCGTGGGCCACCCCGAACTCCGCCTCTGGCACCAGCTTCATCAGGGCCGCGGTCACCTCGTCGATGTCGTGCACCCGATTGTGGACGAAGTACACCTGGCCGCCCCTGTCTATCTCCCTCAGTATCGCCTCCCGAATGAGGGTATCATTATGCTCCACCACGTATGTGCGAATGGGGAAGCGGTTCTCAGGCGGCGTCTCTATCAGGCTCATATCCCTCACGCCCACCATGGCCATATGCAACGTGCGCGGTATGGGCGTCGCGGTTAGGGTGAGCACGTCGACCTCCTTCCTGAGCTCCTTCAGCCTCTCCTTCTGGGCCACGCCGAAGCGCTGCTCCTCGTCTACGACGAGGAGGCCAAGGTCTCTGAACTGTACATCCTGCGAAAGCAGCCGATGGGTGCCGATGACGACGTCAACGGTACCGTCCTTCAGGCCCTCCACCACCGCGCGCTGCTCGGCGTCTGACTGGAACCTGGAAAGCATCGCTACCTTGATGGGGAAGCCCTTGAACCGATCGGTGAACGTCATGTAGTGCTGCTGCGCCAGGATGGTGGTGGGAACCAGCACCGCCACCTGCTTGCTGTCGGCCGTGGCCTTGAACGCGGCGCGCAGGGCCACCTCTGTCTTGCCGAAGCCCACGTCGCCGCAGAGCAGCCTGTCCATGGGTCGGGACCGCTCCATGTCGCGCTTGACCTCGTTGATGGCCCGCCACTGGTCAGGGGTTTCCTCGTACGGGAATGCGTCCTCGAACTCGTGCTGCCATACGGTGTCAGCCGAGAAAGCATAGCCGGTGATGCTCTCCCTGGCCGCGTAGAGCTGGATGAGGCCCTCCGCCATGTCGCGCACCGATTCCCTGGCTCGGAGCTTGGCCTTGGCCCACTCGGCGCCGCCGAGCTTGTTGAGGCGAGGCGCAATGTCGTCCACGCCGATGTACTTCTGCAGGAGCGCCACCTGGTCGGTGGGCACGTACACCTTGTCCTCGCCGGCGTACTCCACCAGCAGGTAGTCGCGCTGCACGCCGCTGACCTCAAGGGTGTGCACACCAGCGTAGCGCCCTACCCCGTGGTTGACGTGCACGACGTAATCGCCGACGTGCAGGTCGGTGTAGGAAGAGATGCGGGCCGCCTCGTCGACGGCGGCGGGGCGTCGGCGCCTCTTTGGCCTGCCATAGACTTCCGCATCGGTGAGCAGGAGCAGCCTGATGTCGGGGTAGAGAAGGCCCGACGTCGCCTCGGCCACCACCGCCGTCACGGTGCCATCTTCCGGGGGGTCAATCACCGATATTGGAGACTGGACCACGACCCCCTGCACGCTCAGGGAGTTGACCAGCCGGTCGCGCCTGTCAGGGGTGGAGACCGCGCATACCACGCGGTACCGACGCTTGCGGTACTTCCTTATCTCATGGACCAGGTCGTCGAACCTGCCGGCGAACAGCTCGGGGCTTGACACCGGAGCCATTATGGCGTGATCGGAATCGCCTCTGGACAGCAGCGAGAGGCTGAGCTGATGCCGCGCCTCCAGTCTACCTATTAGATGGTCGGCACCGATGTAAAGTTCCGCCCCGGTGGGCAGCACCAGGCCGGCTTCGAGGAGGCTGGCGTAGGTCTCTCTGACGTCGGCCTCGGCCCCGCGGGCGGATTCGCGCACTCGTTCCGGCTCGTCGATGACCACCACGGCGTCGTTGGCCCAGTCCAGGATGGTGCTGACGTCGGGATAGAAGAAGGGGAGGTACTGCTCGTCGTTGTCGAAGTAGCCACGCTCCCTCAAGGCCTCCAGGTGCTCGGCCACCCTCTCCGAGAGCTGGTCGATGCCGGAGCGGCCGCGGCCGGTGGTTCCGGGGCTGCGGTCGGGGCTGGAGCCGGGTTCGGCTTTCCTGCGGGCGCTGGCTTTCACCCTGGCAAGCTCGGCCTCTATGGCAGAAAGGGCGCGCTCCAGGGCGGCGCGGTCGTAGAGGAACTCCCTGGCGGGGCCAATGGTGACCGACTCTCTGCCCACAGTCGACCGCTGCGTCGCCGGGTCGAAGGAGCGGATGGACTCGATCTCGTCGCCCCAAAACTCCACCCGCACGGGCTCGTCGAGGTCGAAGGGGAATATGTCGACGATGCCGCCGCGCATCGCGGCCTGGCCCTGGGCATCCACCTTGGGAAGCATCTCGTAGCCTGCGTCCGCCAGCTGCCTGAGGAGCTCGTCCTGGTCCATCACCTTGCCGGCCTGCAGCTGGAAGCGACGGCTCCTGTAGACCTCAGGAGGCACGGTGCGCCTGCTCAGGGCCCTCACCGGCGCGATCACTGCGCACGGCTGCCCACCCACGAGGGCCGCCATGGCCTTCGCCCGGGATGAGGCGAGATCGCCGCTGATCCTGGTGTGCTCGTAGGGAAGGAGGTCCACCGGAGGGAACACGAAAGCCTTGCGCGCGCCGGCGAAGGCTTCGATGTCGGAGGCAAGGGCCTCCGCCTCCTGCTGGCTGTAGGTGACGACGAATACCTGCCTCTGGCCGTGCTCCATCAGGCCCGCCAGGTAGAGTGCCTTTGCGGACCCGATCACGCCTGAGACGCGCACGGGGGCGCGGCCATGCCCGTGCTGCGCTGCGGCCAGCACCTGAGCGAAAGCGTTTGAGTTCATGAGCAGACGGGTAATTCCGATCAAATGCGTACCTCCGGGAAATGGGCATAACAAGGCAAGCCCAAGGGCTGCGCACGGGGGTGCAGACCCTTAGGGCCACCACTTCAAACCCTATCAGCTGATCCTGTTGAACTCGGTCTGCGCCGCCTCAACGCCCTCGGCCATAATACATAGTATGGCCTTCGCGGCATTTGTAATCGCGTCGGACATCAGCGGCAGCTCCTCAGGCACGAAGGAGCTGAGGACGTAGTCGGCGGAGTCCTCCCACGGCGGCGGCCTGCCGATTCCTATCCTAACGCGCACTATCTCCTCGGTGCCCATCTCGTCGATGACGGACCTCATGCCCCTGTGGCCGCCGGAGCTGCCGCGAGCCCGGATGCGGATGCGGCCCACCTCGAGATCGAGGTCGTCGTACACCACTATTATGGACTCCGGCCCGACGCCGTAATATGATGCCGCGGCGCGCACCGCCAGCCCGCTGAGGTTCATGTAAGTATGGGGCTTGAGCAACACCGCGTCAATCCCGTCGCGCCTGGCCCTGGCGGCCATGGCAGGCGCTCCGCGCATCGGGGCACGACGAAAAGCCACCCCCAGCTCGCGGGCCAGACGGTCGAGGGTCATAAAGCCCACGTTATGGCGGGTGGTCTCGTACCTAGATCCGGGATTGCCCAGGCCAGCAACGATGTACATCTTACTCGAACAGGATGCTCACCGACAGCTCCTCGTAGATTCGCCTGATCGCCTCAGCGAAGAGAGGCGCCACGGAAAGCACGGTTATCTTGTCGATGTTGTCATGAGCGGTCACGGGGATGGTGTTGGTGATCACCAGCTCCTCGATGGGGGACGCCTTCAGCCTCTCGATGGCCGGGCCCGACAGGACGCCATGTGTACAGCACGCCCTCACCGAGGTCGCACCGCGGTCGATCAGCGCCTGCGCCGCCTGGCATATGGTTCCCGCGGTGTCCACCAGGTCGTCCACGAGGACGCAGGGTTTGCCCTTGACGTCGCCGATGACGTTCATCACTTCAGCCACGTTGGGCTTGGGCCGGCGTTTGTCTACGATGGCAAGACTGGCATCGAGGTGCTCCGCCAGGACGCGCGCCCGCGCCACGCCACCGACGTCGGGGGAGACTATGACGCAACCTCGTAGGCCCCTGGTCTCCAGGTGTTGAGACAGGATGGGAGCTGCCTTCAGGTGGTCCACCGGGATGTCGAAGAAGCCCTGAATCTGCGGGGCGTGCAGGTCGATGGTGAGAACCCGCGAGGCGCCCGCCGCCGTGATGAGGTTGGCTAGAAGCTTCGACGCGATGGGCTCCCTCGGCTGCGACTTGCGGTCCTGGCGGGCGTAAGCGTAGTACGGAAGCACCGCCGTGATGGACCTGGCTGAAGCCCGGTTCAGCGCGTCGATGACGATGAGCAGCTCCATGATGTTGTCGTGCACCGGCCGGCACAGGGACTGTATCACGAACACGTCGGCGCCCCTGATGCTCTCGTGGATCTGCACCCGTATCTCGCCGTCACTGAACCTCCCCACGCTGGCCTTCACCAGGTTGGTGTCGAGAACTGCGGCGACCTCGTCCGCCAGCCCCGGATTGGAGTTGCAGGCGAAGATCTTGAGCTTTCTGTGGCATGAAAGCATTTGGCTAATTGTCCTCCCTGGAGGCCTGGGTCTGCCTGCTCTGCTTGCGGCGTTCGACCCACCCCTCCTTGTTCTGCTGCCGAGCGCGGGCAATGCCCAGCGCTCCTGCTGGTACGTGGTCTGTGATGGTAGACCCGGTGGCTATGTAAGCCTCTCGGCCGACCCTTACGGGCGCCACCAGGTTGCTGTTGGCTCCGATGAAAGCTCCGTCTTCTATTATCGTTCTGTGCTTACGCTCACCGTCGTAGTTGCACGTGATGGTTCCGGCTCCTACGTTGATGCCACTGCCAAGATCCGCATCGCCCACGTAGCTCAGGTGGGGGATCTTCGTGCCCTGGCCCACAGTGCTGTTCTTCACCTCTACGAAGTCGCCAACCTTCACCTTGTCGGCCAGCCGTGTGCCGGGGCGGATGTACGAGAACGGGCCTATGACGCATCCATCGCCCATGGCAGCGTCGCGTACGCAAACATAGGGCCCGACATGGCATCCTCTGCCGATCACGGTTCTGCCGCAAAGAACGGTGAACGGCTCGATCACAGTGTCACGCCCTATCTCCACGCCCATATCGATGTATGTTGTAGCTGGGTCAACTATGGTGACACCGTCTTGCATCAGGTCCCTGTGCTTCCTGAACCTGAGCACCTGCCCCACCTGGGCAAGCTCCTCCCTGGAGTTGATGCCCAGCCCTTCGGCGGGATCGTCGAGGACGACGGCGCCCACCGGGCGGCCGTGCCTTACCAGCATCTCGATGACGTCGGTGAGGTAGTACTCGCCCTGGTCGTTGTCGTTGGTCAGCCCCGGAAGCTCCTTGAGCAGGTCAGGGCAGTTGAAACAGTACACGCCGGTGTTCACTTCGCGGATGGCGCGGATGTGCTCCGACGCGTCCCGGTACTCCACTATCGCAGCCACGTCGCCGTGGGAGTTTCTGACCACTCGTCCGTAATGGGCGGGATCGTCAAGCACCATGGTGAGCACCGTTGCCGCGTAGCCGCCGGCAGCATGTTGATGCACAAGTCTCTCAATGGTAGAGCTGCGAAGGGCTGGCACGTCCGCCGGCGCCACCACTACGGCGCCATGGAAGCCCTCGAGAGCCGGGATCGCCTGCATGGTGGCGTGCCCGCTGCCCAGCTGTTCCCTCTGCCACACGGCTTCCGCGCGATCCCCGATATGCTCAACGAGCTGGTCGCCGCCGTGCCCCACCACGACGATGATCCGAGCTGCGCCGGCTTTGAGCAGGTTGTTCATGGCATGGTCGATCATCGGCTCGCCTGCCACTTGATGAAGCGCCTTGGGGATCTGCGACTTCATCCTCTTGCCCTGCCCGGCCGCGAGCAGGACCCCCAAGAACGGCTGCATGATATTGTCACTCCACCCCTTGATTGCTAGGGCATGTTAGGCAGCTTGAGCATATCGCATCGATGCAGTATAGTCAACTTTTCGGCGCCGTGGCAGAGCCCTCAAACTCGCCCTGTCACAAGCCAGCATACCTCGGCTGGCGCCGGACAAACTCCAAACACCAGCGCGATGGAGGTGAAAGAATGCCGTCGAACACGAACAGGCGGCGAAGCCGGTCGCCGGAACTTGCGCGGGCCCTTGAACGCATGAAGTGGGAGACTGCCCAGGAGATCGGGACTCCCACGCATCTGGTTCAGGGTGACTACTGGGGCAACGTGAGCTCGCGTGACTGCGGAACCCTCGGCGGCAACATGGTGCGGAAGATGATCGAAGCGGCGGAGGCAAGCCTCATAGCATCGATGTCAGCAGGAGTCAGCCGGGGCTTCCACGAGGTGGTCGGCGCTGCGGCAGCCTCGCACTTGCATCGCCCGCCCGGATGGCACCTGGATCCCAGCCATGACCTGAAGACAGGAACCACGGCAACCACGGCAACCACGGTGCCCACGGTCCAGCCGAGCTAAGCCGAAGCTGAAGCCAACTTCGCTGCCTACTTGCAGGAGGCGGACATTCCGCCTCCTGCCTCAGCTTTTTCATGGTTTTTCGCGCGTTGGTTGATGACGCTGCGCCGCCTACGAGTAGCGTGCCCGGCAGCAACCTGGCCAATAGATATGGAATGGCTGGGGCGGGAGGATTCGAACCTCCGAATGCAGGATCCAAAGTCCCGTGCCTTACCGCTTGGCGACGCCCCAGTGTGCGCCCATAATTTTAGCATACGCCGCCACCGCCGGCAACCTGGCCTCGGGGCGCGCAGCGGCATGGTCCAAGGCGACGCCAGGCAGGCGCTGGACGGATGGCCATTAGCCGCTTAAGCGCCCTGCTGATGCTCGTGCTGCTGCTCGTGCTGCTGCTCGTGCTCGTGTTCAGCCGTGTACGCCTGGAGAACCGCTGCCTCGATCGTGTCCCTGAGTTCCTGAGTGATGGGGTGGGCCACGTCGCGGAACTTGCCGTCGGCGCCCCGCCTGCTGGGCATGGCGACGAACAGCCCTTTATCTCCTTGGATCACCCTGAGATCGTGAACGACGAAGGCGCCGTCAAGGGTGATGGTGGCCAGCGCTTTCATCCTTCCGGACACGTCCACTGCGCGAACCTTCACGTTCGTGACTATCAACTGGTAGCCACCCTTCAGCGCGAATATGCTGGTATGTGTGGATTACCTATTCCACGCTGAAAAGGAAAATCCTCTGGAACGCAGGGGGGTTGCTGCGTCGAGGACGCATGTAAGTTGCTGGCTACCTGCTCAGGCAGGCGATGGCCTCCATCTCTATTCTGGCATCCTTCGGCAGCCTGGCCACCTGAACAGCGGACCTCGCCGGAGGCACCGAGCCAAAGAAAGAGGTGTACACCTTGTTCATGGCAGCGAAGTCGTTCATGTCCGCAAGGAACACCGTGACTTTCACCACCGAGTCAAGGTCGGCTCCGGCGGCCTTGAGCACCGCCTGAAGGTTCTCGATGACCCTAGCGGTCTGCTCCTCGATGCCGCCTTCCACGAACTGCCCTGTGGCAGGGTCCAGGGGCAGCTGCCCCGACACGAAAACGAACCCGCCCGAAACGATCCCCTGGGAATACGGCCCCACGGCTGCGGGGGCTTCGGAAGTTGCGATGGCCTTCTTCATCAGGCTGTAGCCTCCTTCTTCAGGACTGACAGCGCAAGCATGTAGTCGCTGGGCTTGTCGACGTCCACACCGATCTCGGGGGAGTCGATGATCACGCCCCTTCCCTCCAGGCCCAGCCAGGATCTGGCCTTGTTCTCCACGTCGACGATCCTGAGACGTCCCGTGATGTACTTGAATATCAGGCCAACGCCTAGCATGGATGCGAGCGCCAGGGGCTTCTTTCGGAGCTCAAGGACCTTGCGGATAAGGGCCTCGTTGCTCCTGACGAACTGTGGGTCCACCATGAAGACGTTGCCGCCGGTCACCAGCCCGTCGGCGAGCTTGATGTACGTGCGGCTCACACCGGGGAACCTCGCCTCGTTCACGTGCTTCGGGATGAGGGGGTAGTGGACCTGAGCTGGCAGGCTCCAGCAGCGCTGGATGAAACGATCCAGGGCCTCCCCGGTGATGAAGGGTATATCGGCCGACATCGCCAGCGTGCGGTCGCTGTCGTGAAGCTGCTCCAGGCCGGCCAGGAGGTTGTCGAAGATGCTGCCGCGCCGCTCCACCAGGATCACGCGGCCGTCTGCACCTTCTGCCTCCACCACCGGAGCCAGGGCCTCCACCGGGCCAACGATGACGATCCGGCCCACGTGTGCGGCGCTTAGCGCTCCTTGGAGCACCCAGCCCAGCATGGCCCTGCCGTTTATGTCGATGGTCGCCTCGTAGGGCGAGTCCGAGACTTCAGCAAGCCGGCCGCGGTTGTCGGCGCCGGCCATGATCACCGCATCAACTTTGCGTTCCCCGTGTTCCATGGTCACTGCCTCCATACGCTTCCCTACGAGCGTTGCCGGGCGCCAACCGGGGCCACCTCCACGGCCAGCAGCCTCGCCCCGGCCGCCTGCAGCGCGCGCTCCCGCACCGGACTGCTCCACGCCGTGCGCGCCGCCTCCTCTCGGGAACGGAACATTCCGAACACGGCCGAGCCGCTGCCGGTCAGCTGCGCGCACAGGGCGCCCTGCTTCACCAGGAGGTAGGCCAGAGCCCCGAGCCTCGCGTCGTTGGCCACCGCAAGCCGGTGGAAGTCGTTACTCATCAATGAAGCGAGGTCGTCCAGGCTCTTGCCCTGGCGCAGCGCCTCCGCCAGCGCCCTGGCTGGGCTGGCTGGGATGGCGGGGCCAGCAGGGCAAGCAGAGCTCGCGCCGAAAGATCCAGGCTCCGGTCTCGCTGCGGGGCTATCCACGGCGTCGCTTTGCGCCACGTCGCCGCGATGCCTTGCTCCTCCGGCCGGCTCAGGCTGGGCGTCCCACAGGTCATACATATCCCTTGTAGACAGGCCGAAATCCGGTACCGCCACGACGAAGCCCACCCCAGACAGGCTGGGCAGGGGCTCCAGCGCCTCGCCGGCGCCTGCGGCGAAGGCGGCTCCGGTGGCGTCGGGCTGCGTGGAATGCAGGAAAAAGGGCACGTCGCTTCCGACGCCTGCGGCGACGTCCATGAGCCTGTCGGGGTTCAGGGGCGCATCCAGCAGCAGGTTGAGGGCGTGCAGCACGGCCGCGGCGTCGGCGCTGCCCCCGCCGAGGCCGGACTCCACCGGTATCCGCTTGTGTATGTACACCTGCACGTCCCAGGAGGCCAGCGCTGAGCTGGCTGGTGCAGGCGGCCTTGACGCGTCGCCTCCGGCCCCCTCTAGCGCAGCGAAGAACGCTCCCACCGCCTTGTGCGCAATGTTGCGGTGGTCGGAAGGCACGGATGCAGCCAGATCCGGGTCGTTTGAGGTGACGCGCACGTGTATGCGCCCGGACCCAGGCTCCAGCGTCACCTCGACGTCGTCGGCAAGGTCGATGGCGTGCATCACCGTCTCAATATTGTGGCGGCCGTCCGGCCTCTTCCCTACGATGTGGAGGACGAGGTTGAGTTTGGCCCAGGCTTTGGTCTTCACGGAGGTCAATGGGCTAGCCCCTCCTGAACAGCGCTCTGAAAAAGTTTACGATGGCCCTGAAAACCCTAACGAAGATGTTCGCGCGCCTCACTTGCGCGGCCGCAAGGGCGGGGGCCTCGGCCAGATCGTCGCCGCTGGGAGCCACGGCGGCTACGGTGCCCAGTGGCTGGCCTTGGGATACCGGCGCCGCGGGGGCGGGATCGACGGGCCTGAGCTCCAGCTTCACCTGCTCTGCCGCGCCCTTAGGCACCATCGCCACCACGTCGGAGGCAGCCTGCACGGGCACGTCCACGGTGACGGCGGTGGGAACCTTCACGGTGCCGATGTCGGCGCCGGCCTTGGCGAACCACACCTTCTCGAAGTTATCGAAACCGTAGTCCAGGAGCCGAGCGGTCTGCCTGGTGCGTTCGGTCTCGCTGGCGGTGCCCAACACCACGGCGATCAAGCGCACGCCGTCGCGCACGGCGGTGCCGGCCAGGCAGTAGCCGGCCTGGCTGGTGTGGCCGGTCTTAAGGCCATCGGCACCGGGGTAGTCGCGGATGAGCCTGTTGGTGTTGAAAAGCTCATAGGTGCCGCCCCGCATCGAGCCGATCCAGGTGTTGGTCCATTGGAGCACCTTCTCATGGCGAACGAGCTCGCGCGCCATGATGAGGATGTCCCGTGCCGTCGTGTAGTGGTTAGGGTCGTCGAGGCCTTCGGGGTTCTCGAAGTTGGTGCTGGTCATGCCAAGCTCGCGGGCGCGCTGGTTCATGAGCCTCACGAACGCCTCGGCGGAGCCGGCCACGTGCTCCGCCAGCGCGTAACTGGCGTCGTTGGCGGAGCGGATGGCAGTCGCCGCCATGAGGTCGTTCACCGACACGACCTCTTTCTCCTTCAGGTAGACCTGGGACCCTCCCATCTGCGACGCCTTTCGGCTCACGATGACCTGGTCATCCAGGGATATCTTACCCGCCTCGACGTGCTCCATCACCAGGAGCATGGTCATGATCTTGGTGATGGACGCGGGAGCCGCACGCTCGTCGGCGTTAAGCTCGTAGAGTATCTGCCCGGTTTCGGCCTCGGCCAGTATCGCGGAGCGCGCTGCCACTGAAGGCGCTGGTGCGACTGGCATTCCGGCGAAGAGCGCCTGGGCCGTGCTTTGGGCCGGCGCCGCGGCAACTACGGACGCTGCGAAAGCCGAGGACGCCGCGGAAGCCACGGACGCTACGGGTGATAGAGCAGTTGAAGTTACGATCAGTGCGATGAGTACGATGGCAGTCCCCACACGATTCAAGACCAAACGCATACCGACACATCTCTCCATACGATGTATGCTTCGCATACTGGACTAGTTCACATCGGAATTGTATCCCAAACGGCGGCACATATGAAGGGCGGCCCGGCGGTGCCAGCCGGTGCCAGCGCGCCAGGCCGCCATCTGCAACTCGTGTGGCCCGTGGCCACGTGAGGGCCTACATCAACGGCTATATGAGGTGACACGCTACGTGGTGGCCGTCGCCCACGTCCCGCATGGGTGGCTCTTGCTCCGCGCACACCGGCATGGCGTAGCTGCACCTGCCCCTGAACCGGCACCCGGCAGGCGGATCGATGGGGCTGGGCACGTCTCCCTCCAGGATTATGCGGTGCCTGGTGCGCTCCACATCCGGATCCGGGATGGGGATGGCCGAAAGCAGGGCCTTGGTGTACGGGTGCAGCGGATTGCGGTACAGCTCCACGCTTTCCGCTAGCTCCACGATCTTGCCCAGGTACATCACGGCCACGCGCCGGCTGGTGTGCTTCACCATGGAAAGGTCGTGAGCGATGAACAGGTACGAGAGCCCGCGCTTCTCCTGGAGCTCCTCCAGCATGTTGATGATCTGCGCCTGGATTGACACGTCCAGGGCGGAGATGGGCTCATCGCATATGATGAAGCTGGGGTTCACCGCGAGCGCCCTGGCCACTCCGATCCTCTGGCGCTGGCCTCCGCTGAACTCGTGCGGGAACCTGGCGGCGTGCTCCGGGCTGAGCCCCACAGTGTGCAGGAGCTCGTGCACCATCTCGTCGCGCTCGGCCTTGCTGGAGGCCAAACGGTGTATGTCAATGGGCTCGCCCACGATGTCGCCCACTGTCATTCTCGGGTTGAGGGAGGCGTAAGGGTCCTGGAATATCATCTGCATCTTGCGCCTCATCGCCAGCATCTCGCGGCGGTCGAGCTTGAAGACGGGCTGCCCGTCGAATAACACCTCGCCGCCTGTGGGCTCGTAAAGTCGGCAGATGGTGCGCCCCACAGTGGTCTTGCCGCAGCCCGACTCGCCCACGAGGCCCAGGGTCTCGCCGCGGTCGATGGTGAAGCTCACGTCGTCGACGGCCTTCAGCCAGCTCTTGGGGGCACCCAGCCTGGTCCTGGCGACTACGAAGTACTTCTTCAGGTTCTTGACTTCTATAAGTGGTGCCATCACGCTGCGCCCCCTCTCTTCACTCTGGGATTGGCCGGAGCCATCGAATGCTGCAGCCAGCACGCCACCTGGTGGGTGTCGCTGAGCGTCGTGAACTCGGGCTGTGCCGTCTTGCAGATGTTCATCGCCCAGTCGCATCGCGGAGCGAACGGACAGCCCTGCGGCGGACTGATGAGGTCAGGCGGCTGGCCGTATATCGGCACGAGCTTGTCCTTGCGAGTGGCGTCCAGCCTGGGCACGGACTTCAGTAGCCCCCAGGTGTACGGGTGCTGTGGGCTCTTGTATATCTCGTCCACCGTTCCCTGCTCCGCCACTTTGCCTGCGTACATCACCACCACGCGCTGCGCTAGGCCTGCCACCACGCCCAGGTCGTGGGTGATCAGGATGATGGACATGCCCAGCTTCTCCTTGAGCTCCTTCATGAGCTCGATTATCTGCGCCTGGATGGTCACGTCAAGGGCCGTGGTGGGTTCGTCAGCGATCAGGAGCTTCGGGCTGCACGCCAGCGCCATGGCTATCATCACGCGCTGCCTCATCCCGCCGCTGAACTGGTGCGGGTACGCCGCAAGCCTGCGCTCGGGCGAAGGGATCCCCACCATGCGCAGAAGCTCCAACGCCCGATGGGTGGCAGCCTCGCCCCTTAGGTTCTGGTGCAGCCGAAGCGACTCAACGATCTGCGTCTTGATGGAGAGCACCGGGTTCAGCGAGGTCATAGGGTCCTGGAATATCATGCCGATTTCGTTTCCCCTGACGTGCTGCATCTCCCGCTCGGTCATGGCCGTAAGATCCTTGCCGTCGAAAGCTATGCACCCCTCCGTCACCTTTCCGGGCGGCGGCACCAGCTGCATTATGGACAAGGCGGTGACGCTCTTGCCGCATCCCGACTCTCCCACGAGGGCCACGGCCTCTCCTCTGTTCACATGGAAGCTAACCCCTCTGACGGCCTGCACCACCCCGGCGTAGGTGCGGAACGACGTATGAAGGTTGGTGACTTCAAGCAGTCTGTCCAACGAATATTCCCCCTTGTGTGCGTTGCCCATCATTTGCGCTGCTTGGGGTCAAGCGCATCCCTCAGGCCGTCGCCGAGGAAGTTGAACGCGAACATAGTTATGCTGATCGCTATAGCCGGGTAGAACAGCTGCCACGGGTATGTGCGGAACCCCTGAAGCGCATCTGACGCCAGCGCGCCCCAGCTGGCCATCGGGGCGCTAACGCCCAGGCCGATGAAGCTGAGGAACGCCTCAGTGAAGATGGCCGACGGGATGTTCAGCGTAGCCGTGACGATGATGGGGCCCATGGCGTTGGGCACCAAGTGTTTCAGAATTATCCGCCAGTCGCTGGCGCCGATGGTGCGCGCCGCGAGCACGAAGTCCTGCTCCTTGAGGCTCAGCACCTGCCCCCTCACGATCCTGGCCATGCTCAGCCAGTACACCACGCCCAGGGCGATCAGGATGTTCTGCAGACCAGGCTCGAGGATGACCATCAGCAGGATCACGTACAGCAGCATCGGTATGGCCGTCAGGATCTCGACGATGCGCATCATGATGTTGTCGACGCGGCCGCCGTAATAGCCGGAGATGCCGCCGTATATCACGCCCACCGTCAGGTTCAGCACGCTGGCCATGATGCCCACCGTCAGCGATATCCTCGCGCCGTACATGAGACGGGTCAGCATGTCGCGGCCTAAGTCGTCCGTGCCAAGCCAGTGCGCGCGGCTGGGCCCCTGGTTCTGAGAGGCCAGGTCTTGGTCAGAGTAGCTGTACGGTGAAACCATCGGGCCAAAAATGGCTATGAGCAGGATCGCCGCTATGGTCCACAGGCCCACCATGGCCATCTTGTTCTGCTTCAGTCGGCGCCACGCGTCCTGCCAGTAAGTCACGGACGGCCGCACGATAGCCTCGGCGCTGGCGATGTCCTTCGGTACCTGTTGGAACAGCTCTGGTGAGTACTCCACTGCGATCACTCCTTTGCCTCGGTCAGCTTTATCCTGGGATCCAGCCAGCTGTAGGCGATGTCCACCAGGAGGTTCAGCGCCACTAGGATGATGCAGTAGAAGATGGTCACACCCATGATGGTGGTGTAGTCCCTGTTATAGATGCTGGTAACGTAATACCGGCCCAAGCCCGGTATGGCAAAGATGCTTTCCACCACGAAGCTGCCTGTGAGGATCGCCGCAGCCTGCGGCCCGAGGTACGTGATGATCGGCAGCACCGAGTTCTTCAGCACATGCTTGTAGACTACTGCCGCCCACGAAAGCCCCTTGGAACGGGCGGTGCGGATGTAGTCCTGCGAGAGCACGTCAAGGGTGCTGGAACGCATCAAGCGCGCAAAGAACGCTGTAGGGAACGCGCTCAGCGCCAGCATCGGCAGGACCACGTGCCTTGGAGTCCCCCACATCGCCGCAGGGAACCAGCGCAGCTTGACCGCAAACACGTACATCAGCAAGGTGGCCATGACGAAGCTAGGCACCGACACGCCGACTATCGCGATGCCCATGGCCAGGTTGTCCTGCCATTTGTTCTGGTTCAGGGCGGAGATGATCCCAGCTGGTATGCCCACCACCAGGGAGAAGATTATCGTGACGCCGCCCAACACGGCGCTCACCGGGAACCCGTCTTCGATGATGCTGTTCACCGACCGGCCGATGTACTTGAAGGACGGGCCGAAATCCCCCCGCAGCATGTTCTTCATATAGTCGAGATATTGTTTCCACAACGGATCGTTCAGTTTGTACCTGGCTTCAATGTTCCTCTGGATCGCAGCAGGAAGCGCCTTCTCCCTGCGGAACGGCCCACCGGGGATCGACCTCATCAACATGAAGGTCGCGGTGGCGACTATCAACACCACGAGTACACCTGACACGAGCCTCTTAAGGATGTAGGATCCCAAGCGTATCAGCTCCCGTCACGCTAGAACCGGGGGCATGCGACGGCTGCCCGCACATGCCCCCGGACACTGGATTCCGTCTGTCAAGAACCTAAACGAGATTCAGGGCTTATCTCTCGAGCACGTAGGCGTTGACGAAGTTGATGAAGCCGAGCGGCGAGAACTCAACGCCACGCACCCACGGCTGGACCACGTTCAGGTTGGTGTAGAAGTAGATCGGCATGACCACCATCTCGTCGGCGATCAGGATCTTCTCCGCCTCATGCAGCTGCTTGGCGCGTGCGGCGGGGTCCATGTTGCTGCGAGCGGCAACGATGAGCTCGTCGAACCTGGGGTTGCCCCAGCCGGAGTCGTTATTGCCGCTGTCAGTCATCCACATATCCAGGAACGTCATGGGATCCACGTAGTCGCCGATCCAGCCCGCGCGCGCCACCTGGTAATCCAGGGCGTCACGGGAGTCGAGGTAGACCTGCCACTCCTGGTTCGTCAGCCTGACGTCGATGCCCAGGTTCTTCTTCCACATCTCCTGGATGGCTTCGGCGATCTTCTTGTGGTTCTCGCTGGTGTTGTAGAGGATCGCCAGGGTCGGGAAGCCTTTGCCGTCGGGGTAGCCGGCCTCAGCCAGAAGCTTCTTGGCCTCCTCCAAGTCCTCCTTGTAGAGGTCGCCGCCCTCCTCACGGAAGTCGCTGCCAACGGTTCCGCCCGGCATTCCGAACGGCACATAGGCGTAGGCAGGCAGCTGGCCGCCGCGGACCACGCGGTCGATGAGCTCCTGGCGGTCGATGGCCATCGTCAGCGCCTTGCGCACGCGCACGTCATCGAGGGGCTCGGCGGTGACGTTGAACATGTAGTAGTAGGTGCCGAGGTAGTCGTTGATTAAGAGCACGCCGCGCTGCTTCAGGCCCTCGATCTCGGTGGCAGGCGGCGAATCGAACATGTCGAGCTCGCCCGTATCGAACATCGACAGAGCGGTCTGGGTATCCTCGATGAGGTAGAAGGTGAGGTTCGTGAGCTTGATGGCGTCCCTGTTCCAGTAATGCTCGTTGGGCACGAGATCGATCTTGGAGTTGTGCTCCCAACGCACGATCTTGAACGGGCCGTTGCCGATGTAGTTGTTGACGTTGTAGAACCAGGCCTCAGGGTCGGCCTCCACGACCTTGCGGTAGACCGGCATGAGGGTCGGGAACGCGCACAGCTGCAGGAAATAGGTGGTGGGCTGTTCCAGCGTCACCTGGAGAGTGTAATCGTCAAGGGCCTTGACCCCTACGAGGTCGGGATCGGTGATCGCTCCGGTGTTGTAAGCTTCACCGTTCTTGATGTAGTACAGCTGGTACGCGTACTCCGCAGCGGTCTCGGGGTCGAGAGCGCGCTTCCACGACCACTCGAAGTCATGAGCGGTCACAGGTTCGCCATTGTTCCACTTAGCCTGGCGAAGCTTGAAAGTGTACACAAGCCCATCATCGCTGATGGTCCAGCTCTCTGCGATCGCAGGCTGGGGGATGTTGTTGGCGTCCATCCTGGTGAGACCCTCGAAGCAGCTCAGCTCAACGATGGCCTCCGGGACACCAGTGGACAGTGCGGGGTCAAGGGTTGCCGGCTCCGCACCCACGTTGTAGCTCAGCCTCTGGTTGCGGGCGAGCCTCTCCTAGGCGACTATGCCGGTGGTAGCCAGCATCATCACCACTAGCGCGCTGGCCAGTATCGCCGCAAATCTGCGCATTCCACATTACCTCCTCATTGTGGTCTACATTTTTCGAGAAGCTCGGGAGAGCGACATGAACTCCCATTCTGCTTCCCAATGGTACTGAACAGGATGAGTATTCTACCCGAGAGCGGCAACTCCTTCCGCTCCATCGCCGCAACCGATGCCGGCGCGCTGGGAATACTGAAGAGAGCGGCTCGGCGTTGTACGGGAATCACTGGAAAACAGGAAAGCGGGGACACGATGTACGCCACTATCATAGCGGCCCTCAGCGGCGTGGCCATGGCATTTCAAGGCGCTGTGAACGCCGCGGCATCCTCCGCCATCAGCCTGAGCGTTGCCACGTTCATCGTCATGGCCGCTGGCACCGTGGTGTCGGCCGTCTACATGACGCTCAGCGGCACCACAGGCAACCTCGCTCTGCGCAACCTGGCCAAGGCCCCATGGTGGGCATACACTGGTGGCCTTGTGGGGCCTGCCATCACAGCGGCTGTGGCGCACGCCATCGAGAGAGCCGGGGCAGTCAACGCCACCACCGGCATCATCCTGGGCCAGCTCGGCTTCGCCGCAGTCATCGACCACCTAGGCTGGTTCGGCGCAGAGCCGATCAGGTTCAGCCCGATAAAGATCGCCGGCATCATCCTGATCGCGGTAGGCGGGCGGATACTCCTGGCGAAGTGACCGCCAACCGGGTAACCGTGCGACGGGCAACCGGCCAGCCGGGCCCTACCTTGCCCCGTGCATTGCCGCCACGCGGGCCCCCATGGCGTTGCCGCGCATCAGGGCCGCTTCGAGACCTCCTCCAGAGGAGTACTCCACCACGAACCCCGCGTCGAAGGCATCGCCGGCGCCGTTGGTGTCAACAGCCTCCACCTGCACGGGGCTGGCGTGCACGATGGATCCCCCGTAGGAGCGACCCACGGAGCGACCCGCGGAATGGCTCCCGAAGCGCCCTCGGGAGTGGCCGGTGGAGCAGCCGCCGTAGCAGCCGAGGCCAGTCCGATCCAGGCCCGCGCTGCCGTCGGCCCCCAGTTTCAGCGCCACCACGGGGAAGACGTCGGCCAGCGCCAGCAGCATGTCGTCTGGATCCGACATGTCGGTGAGCGCCATCGCCTCGTCACGGTTCGGCAGGAACACCTGCGCTCCGCGGCACAGCCGGAGAAACCTGTCCACCCCGATGTCGCGGATGAAGCCATACGACGCCGGATCCACTGACACGGGGATACCGGCCTCTAGCGCGATGTCCATGGCCCTGCGGGCCGCCTCCCTGGGCTCCTCCTCGAACAGGGCGTACCCCGAAACGTGAAGCCAGGTGCCTAGCTCCCTCAGATCGTCTTCAGGGATGTCCGCCATGCACAGCCTCGTGTTGGCCCGCCTGTCACAGATCATGTCCCGCTCGCCGCCTTCCGAGACCACCACGCCGACCCTGCCCGTCCCTAGCTCCTCGTCGCGAGCCAGGTACGCGCGCACGCCTTCGGCCGCAAGGTCCGCGCGCAGCGCCTCGGCCAGGAAATCGTTTCCGACCCGGCCGATGAACGCCGCAGGCGCGCCCTGACGTGCCACCCACACGGCGAAGTTGGCCGCCGATCCTCCAGGCACCAAGTCGACCCTGCCCACCGTATCCGTTCTCGGCGTGAGCAGGCTCGGAAGGCGGAAGTAGGCGTCCACCATGATGTCGCCGATGCTGAAGATCACGTGGCTTGTCCCCCTTCGGTCGCCCATGGATTCCAGCCGGCACGGCGCTGTGAAGTCGCGGCTCGGGTTTCATTAATTGTAGCACAAACTGCGCGAACGTGCTGAATCGCATCGCAATCGGGCCCGCAAATCGTCTGCCAGGCCGTGGGTAAAGGATACCTGCGTGCGGAAGTAGAACTACTGGCATCGACCGGATTCTGGAGGTGGTATACATGGTGTGGGGCCCGGAGATCTTCGAAGCTCTGCGGAGCATTTCCTCCCCTGCGCTGGACCGCATCGTGCGCCTGCTGACCGACCTGGGCTCGACGGAGTTCTTCATAACGGCGGTGCCCATCGTGTACTGGTGCCTCAACAAGACTCTCGGCCTCAGCCTGGGCATTGTCACGGTGATCTCCGGAGGGATCAACATCGCGCTGAAGGACGTCTTCCAGATCCCCAGGCCGTACGTGCTCTACCCCCATCTCGGCGCGCCCGACTTCCTCCTCACCACCGGCACCGGCTGGTCGTTCCCCAGCGGCCACGCCCAGACCACCGCCACCTTCTGGGGCTACCTCGCCCTTCACGCCCGAAGGCGATGGGCCGCGTGGCTTGCGGCCTCTCTCATAGCTATTGTGGGCTTCACCAGGGTTTACGCCACCGTGCACTCCCCCACCGACGTCCTCGTAGGGGGCGCACTGGGCCTGGTGGTGGCCGCCGCGTACCTGCTTGTGGATGGTTTTTTCAGCAACAGGAAGACAGTGAGCGCCCCCTGGGCGATCACGGCATCCATAGCCATCCCTTCCGGGCTCTTGGCAGCCGCCTCCCTCAGACCAGGGCTGGCAGACGGCCTCGCCAACATCCTGGGCTTCCTCGCCGGAGCGTTCATCGGCCGCCACATCGAGCGCACCCGCGTACGCTTCCAGGAAGCGGCACCGTTTGCGGTTCAAGTGTACAAGGTCCTCGTGGGCCTAGCCGGTGTGATGGCGCTCCGGTACGGGCTGAAGGCAGTCTTCCCGGCAGGTCCCGTCTTCCACATGCTGAGGTACCTGATCATCGCCCTGTGGGTCACGGCAGGGGCGCCTTGGCTTTTCGCATCGCAGTTCCCCGTCAGTCGCAAGCGCCAGCCTCGGGCCCGGCGTCGGCGCGCCTGACCGCCTCGGCCAGCTCATCGTAGCTTGCCACTCCAACCCGCAGCCAATCAACGATGTCGTCTGCCCTTATCACGAAGGTGGTGGGAGCGGCCGTCACCTTCCATCGCTGGGCTTCGGCTCCCCCAGGGTCCGCCACCGCCCGAGCCGCGACATCGGGATGGACCTGCCTCGCGCTTAGCCACTCCGCAAGACCCTCGGGCTTCTCCCCCACCGCCACGAGAAGCACGCGTATGCCAGGGTACGTGTCGGCTAGCCTTCCCAACGCCGGAAGCTGCGCGACGCTGGGCCCTGACGTGGTGCTGACGAAGCACAGCACCACAACACGCCCTTCATCCGCCTCCAACCCGGCAGCCCCCTCCCCGGGCAGGTCAGGCCGCCTGTAGCCCGGCGAAGGCGCCACCGGAGGCGGCGTCGGCACCGGCTTTGTAGGCACGAACTGCTCCCCGTCGGGGCCATCCCGCGCAAGCCCCCTCAGCCATGACCTCGCCAGCTCCCGCAGGCGGGCTGGCAGCGCCTGCCCCGCCGGAAGCTCGAGGCAGACCGCCGCCGCAACCCCCACCAACACCAGGCCCACAGCCGCCACCACCAGGACTCTCGTGCGCTTGGAGCCCAGTACGGTCTTCAAGCCCTTGAAACGCTCGGAACCCATGACCCCCTTAAGCCCCTTCAGACCATTCAGACCCGCGTACATGCAACCGCCTCCCGCCCTAATCCTTATTGGGAGCGGGAGGCGTCGTATGCCTGGGGCCCTGGTCTCAGGGCGCCCTAACCTTACAGCACCTTGCTGAGGAACGATGCAGTCCTGGGATTTTTCGGCGATGTAAGCAGCTTCAACGGCGGGCCCTCCTCCACGATGCGCCCGTCGTCCATGAACAGCACGCGGTGCCCGACTTCCCGTGCGAAACCCATCTCGTGGGTGACCACCACCATGGTCATGCCCTCCCGCGCCAGACTCTTCATGACCTCGAGGACCTCGCCGATCATCTCAGGGTCCAGCGCCGACGTGGGCTCGTCGAAGAGCATCGCCGCAGGCTTCATCGCTAGCGCCCTTGCGATAGCCACCCGCTGCTGCTGGCCTCCTGAAAGCTCCGCCGGGTAGGCCGACTCCTTCTCGCTGATGCCCACTTTCTTCAGAAGCTCCCTGGCGACCTTGCGGGCGTCCTCCAGAGGCATCCGCCTCACCTTGATCGGACCCAACGTGATGTTCTCCAGCACCGTGAGATGCGGGAAGAGGTTGAACTGCTGGAACACCATGCCCATCTCGCGCCTGACCTCGTTCACGTTGGTGTGCGGCGCCGTTATGCACTTGCCCGCGAAGTATATCTCGCCCGCTGTGGGCCTCTCGAGGAGGTTGAGACAGCGAAGGAAGGTGCTCTTGCCCGAACCAGACGGGCCTATCACCACCACCACTTCATGGGGCTCGATTTTCGCGTCGATTCCCTTGAGCACCTCTAGCTTGCCAAAGGACTTCTTCAGGCCTTTCGTCTCAATCAACTATCTTCAGCTTCCTCTCAGACCAGCTCACCAGCTTGGAGATGGCCAGGGTCATGATGAGGTACAGGATGGCGATAACCGTGTACACCTCGAACGGACGGAACGTCCTGGTGATCACCACCTGCCCTTTCCGAAGCAGCTCCTCCAGGGCTATCACCGACACCAGCGACGAGTCCTTCAGGAGGGCGATGAACTCGTTGCCCAGGGGAGGGATGATCCGCCGTATCGCCTGGGGGAATATCACGTATCTCATGGTCTGCGCGGCGGTGAGGCCAAGCGACCTCGCGGCTTCCGTCTGCCCCCTGTCGATGGCCTGAATCCCCGCCCTGACAATTTCGGCAACGTATGCGCCGCTGTTGATGCCCATCGCCGCTATCGCGGCCACAAAGGGCGGAACCGGCCTGCCGATGAGAGACGGCAAGCCGAAGTACACAAGAAACAGCTGCACCAGCAGCGGAGTCCCTCTTATGAAATCCACATACGCGCCGGCCAGCAGCCTCACGATGCGAACATGGCCCACCCTAGCGATCCCAACGAATGACCCGATCACCAGGCCTATTGCCACGGCTATGGTCGCCAACTCCACCGTTAGCCTCGCGCCGGCGAGCAGAGCAGGCATGACCCCCGGGATTATCGAGAAGTCAAGGTTCACTCGTACTCCTCCATACATGCAAACATGATATCGGGGCGTGCTGACGCCGCAGTCCGGCTCCGGGCCAGACTGCGGCACCGCATGCCAAGGGGTTCAGCCCTCTACTTGGCGCCAAACCACTTATCGAAGATCTCGTCGTACTCGCCTGACGCCTTCAGCGCCGCCAGCGCCTCGTTGACCTTGGCCAACAGGGCGGTGTTGTTCTTCGCCAGGGCGATGCCGTACAGCTCCTCGGTGAAGGGCTCGCCGAACTTGATGTCGCCGTACTCGGCTGCTATCTCAGCCGCCACCGCCAGGTCAATGATGCAGGCGTCGGCCGCCCCGTTCCTGACCTCCTGAATGGCGTCAGGGGCGAGGTTGAAGCGCTTCACGGTAACGCCCTTGAGCTCGGACGCAGCAAGGTCGCCGGTGGTGCCTATCTGGACTGACACGGTCTTTCCGACCAGATCGTCGACGCTCTTGATGGACTCATTCGTCTTCAGCGTGACGATGACCTGTCCTGCGTTGAAGTACGGATCTGAAAAGTTAACCGCCTTCGCCCTCTCCTCGGTGATGGTCATCGCCGAGATGATGCAGTCATAGTTGCCGGTGAGCAGACCGGGGATCAGGCCGTCCCATGCAGTGTTGATGAACTGCACATCCATGCCCATCTGCTTGCCCAGGGCCATCATGAGGTCGATATCGAATCCCAGGAATTCGCCGGTCTTCTCATCCTGGTATTCGAAGGGCGGGAAGTCAGCGCTGGTGGCCACTTTGACAACTGGATTCGCGGCGCCCGCCACTCCCGAAAGCATGACAGCGACAGTCAATAACACACAAACAATGGCAAGAGTCTTCTTCATCACAACGCGTCCCCTCTCGATGTATTCGCAATAGTTTACTTATTGGTTTCTGTTGCATGAGTATACATCGCGTCGGACCAGTTGTCAACGATATCTTGCCTGTGTCACCTTTGTATCATTTTTCTAATCCTGCGCTCCACTCCCTCCGGCAACGGGACGACCTTTATGCGTACATCGCGGTCGTCCGGAGCCTCCGGCGCACGTGACCCTGCCGCTCCGAATCCGGCGGCCCCGTTCTCCCCGGGGCCGTTCCCGTCGGCGTGGCCCCCCCATCCGGAGTTCGGATCCAAGCCAGCGTCGTAATCCGGCATCCGTCCCCAGCTCCTTGCGGGGGTGCGGGGCACATACGGCTCCCGCTCCAACATCTCGTGCAGGATGATCAGCGCTGTCTCCTTATCGGGAATGCGGCCGCGCGGCGTCGTGTCGGGATCTTGCTGTGCGTAAGGAGGTATCGGGGAGCCCACGCACGACGGGCACCCAGATGTGCACGGGCACCGTTCGATGAGGTTGAGGCAGGCCTGCATCACCTCTTCGATCATGTTGTAGCTCTTCTGCGCATATCCCACGCCCCCGGGATGCCTGTCGTAGATGAACAGCGTCGGCACTCCGGTGTTGGCAGAATCCACGACAGTGCCGATGTCCGACGGGTCGCACATGGCAAACAGCGGGATCACCGCCGACGCGGCGTTACCTATGCCAATGAGCCCTTCCGAAGCTATTCGCCCGTATTCCGCAGCTCGCACCGCAGCTGAATGCGGCAGCTCGATCCATGCAGCCGTAGTGGCAAGCTCGTGCTGCGGCAGGTCCACCTTGCCGAAGCCGATGCTGTCGCGCTCGTAGAACTTGATCTTCCGGAACATGAACGTGAGGCTGGTTACCGTCACGTCGCCGAACTCCACCCGGCTCTGCCGCCACTTACGGGCCTGCTCCGCCTGGTCCGCCTTCACCCGCGTCTCCGTGATGGACTGCGTGAAGTAGTCCAGATCCGCCTTGTGCACGTAGGCCGTGCGCTCCTTGAGGTTCAAGTCCGACACCAGGTAGGTCTCACCGTCGTGCATATACACGGCCTCAGGATGCACCTGCTCGAAAGCTGACACTTCGTCGATGGTCCCGATAACCCTGTTTCCCCCGGGCGAGGACGTGTCAATGATGGTGTAGGTGTTGTCGGCCATGTTTCGCAGCTTGACGTCGGCTGCGGGGAATCCCCGGCCCGTGAACCTCCACCCAACCCTGCTGCGTAGCAGGTCCCCTCGCTCCTCTAGGATCTGCACCAGCGCCGCCGCGTACTGCCCGAACCCCTCCAGCTCCCTGGCGGAGATGGGTATCTCCGCCGCGGCCGCCCTTAGGTGCCCCACGAGTATATACGGGTTGCCCGGGTTCACTATGGCGTTCTCTGGAGACTGGCCGAAGAAGTATTCAGGATGCCTCATGAGGTACTGGTCGATGGGCAGATCGTGCGCGACGAAAACAGACAGGCTCTCCTCGGTGCTTCTGCCTGCCCTCCCCGCCTGCTGCCAGACTGACGCCACGGTGCCGGGATAGCCCACTATGAGGCTGGCATCGAGGGATCCGATGTCTATCCCTAGCTCCAGCGCGTTGGTGCTGACCACTCCAAGGAGCTCCCCGGAAAACAGCTGCCTCTCTATCTCCCGGCGCTCGCTGGGCAGGTACCCTCCCCTGTACGGCTTGACCTTGGACGCAAGCGACGGTGCTTCCCTGCGCAGGGCCTCCACCACGTACCTGTAGATCAGCTCCGCCACCACCCGCGCCCTCACGAAGGTGATGGTGGGCACGCCTTCGGAGATGAGCTTCGTCATGAGCCGCTCGGCCTCTCGGTTGGCGCTACGCCGCTCCATGCTGCCCTCAAGGCGCGGCGGGTTCCACAGCACGAACAGCCGCCTGCCCCTGGGAGAGCCGTCGTTATCAACGACGCGCACCTCTTCGTCGACGATGGCGGAGGCCAGTTCCCCGGGATTCGCTATCGTCGCCGAGCAGCAGATAAACGTGGGAGACGAGCCGTAATGCGCGCATATCCGCTTCAGGCGCCGGATGACGTTGCCCACGTTTGACCCGAACACCCCGCGATAGGCGTGTATCTCGTCGATGACCACGTAGCGGAGGCCCGCAAAGAACCTGCGCCACGCGGGATGTGACGGCAGTATGCCCTGGTGCAGCATGTCAGGGTTGGTGAGGATCACGTTGGCCTCTTCCCTGAGCTTGCGGCGGGTGGAGTCAGGCGTGTCGCCGTCGTACGCCCCCGACCTCAAGCGCAGCTCAGGGCCGCCCAGCTCCGCGATGCGGGCAAGACCCCGCTGCTGGTCCTGGGTAAGAGCCTTGGTGGGGAACACGTAGAGCGCCGTTGCAGCGGGGTCAGACATTATGCGCTCCACCACAGGGATGTTGTAGCACAGCGTCTTCCCGCTGGCGGTTCCGGTCACCACCACCACGTGCCGCCCTGCCCTGGCATGCTCGATAGCCGATACCTGATGGGTGTACAGCTCCCTGACGCCAAGCCCCTCCACCACCCGTTGCAGCGCAGCGCTAAGGGGCGGATCGAGCCTGCCGTAGCTGGCGCTCCTTGCGGGGATGGTCTCTATGTGGACGATCTGTCCCTTGTAGTCGTAAGACGATGTCAGCGAGTCTATGAAGCGCGATGCCCTCAAAGCGCGCCCTCCGCTCCGTACTCTCATTCATAGCCATACGTATTGTTCTCCTGAAGCCGTAGGATTCCCTGCAAACGAGGGGCCGGGCTTCGCAGCAAGGGAAGGCTACCTGAGCACGTGCCGCCAAGCGCTCCGAGGCGCGCAGGCGTATCCGCCAGCTTGCGGAGGTAATGTAAAGACGACGCTCTGGCGCCTCCTTCCTCCTGTCAACGTCAAACCGTCATCCTATCCAGCGGCGCGCGTAAGCGTCAAATCAACACGAGAGAGCCCCTGCCTGTGCTTGGCGGGGGCTCTCTCGTTCGATGTGGTTACCGGCGAGTAGCTGCTCTGCAAGTGGCAGGCAGTGTTGGAGAATACGGAAACAGTTCGACAGGCGGAGGCGAACAGACACAACGACCCAGCCACGGGTCGTCTACACGCAAAGAGCTCCGCTTCCGCCTCGGCCCGGTTGCGCAAGTTGAAGGTGGTAGCCGGCGCCCAGCGCCGGCTTTGCCTTTTTCCAACTACATGCGTTGTGCCATCCCCGAGATCGCGAAGCGCCACGGAACGCTCGGAGCTCACCGCGCCGCCGGTATGTAGATCTTCTCTCCCGGAATCAACGCATCGGTGGGCGAAAGCGAGTTCGCCGCAGCCAGCGCGTCCGCTGTAACCCCGTACTTCCTGGCTATCCTGGCCAGAGTGTCGGTAGGCCCAACCACGCAGAAGGTCAAGGCGTACGGATCCAGCTGCACCGGAGTGATGGTGTATGCCGACTTCACCACAGCAACCCTGATTGGCCTGTATGCCACCAGATCGAACCTGACCGTGCCCTCCACTTCCATCTTGGAGGCGCCAACGCGGCCTGCCGCCAAAGCGTGGCTGACGCTGCGCACCTCGAGCCTGTCTGCGCTTGTTATGTCGGGGATCTCGACGGTGTCGGAGAACTCCACCGGAATGTCCATGGCCTTGGCGTACGTGTACTCCGCGTCCTGGTCTTCGAATATATCCTCGGCGATGACCCTCACGGCGAGGATTCCCCTGAGCGATGCCTCCCCTTCGCCAGCCTCCACGTCGGTGACGCCCACATAGCCGTGGCTGGACCGTATCTCCTCCATGCCCGTGATGGCACCGGCCCCGGCGATGGCGTGCACGGGGACGCTGTCGGCAATGTCTATCTGCATTGAGCCTTCCGCCACCACCCGTTCGCCCACGATCCAGACGGTGTCGACGTCCACGATCTCCGCGGTCTCGCTCTGTATGGCCGTGACCACGTTGACCCTCTCGTGCGCCACCAGTGTGGGCCTCGTCACCACGTGCACCTTCACATGGACGTTGCCGTCGGAGTCCACCGATGCGCTGGCCCGCTCAACCCATGCATCGGCCCGGGCACTCATCCCGCGTCCGGCTTCAGGCGCCACCACCGTGATGGAAAGCGGCAGCCGCTCCCTGCGCAGGATGTCGACGATCCTGCCTGACCCCTGCACGCAGGCAACCTCCACGGCCACCTCGCAGCTCACCACCACTTTACCGTCAGACGCGTCACATCCAACCACTCTCACGCTGGCCGATGCCGCGCACGGCCTGTGCTGGGCCTCGTCGCCCACTTGCCAGTGGCCCAGGCTCTCCTCCAACACCGCGTCCTGGGGCTCCAACGGCACGTGACGCTCTACCGTCACATCCTCGGTCTTCACGGTGATCTTCGACGGCCCCACGGCAACCGCCGACTCCGCCACCTCGACGAAGTGGTCCCGCAACGTCCTGGCCGACACAGCCAGGGCCCCTGAAAGCATCAACCCCTTGGAGCCCGTGGGCTCGGCGTTGAGGTAGATCAGTGTGGCAACGGCTTCCGCCCAGTCGCCCGGCCTGGCGTTCGGCACCTCCACTGTGGCCTCAAACACCGGTTCCGCAAGCTCCACCACCTGCGCTTCGCCCTGTCCTTCAGGCAGGTACACAATGGACGACACAATGTGCCCTGCCACCTTCACGGTCCCGTCGCCAGCCTCAGCCGACGTGACCACGGCAGTGCCATGTGCCCAGAGGATCGGCTGCACCTCCGCCTGATTCAAGGCAGGATACTGTCCAGGCAAGGCGGCCGACCGCTGCACGTTGACCTCAGCCATGCCCTGACCTGACACTTCAGTGAATGAAAGGGCCCTCCGTTGAATCTCGATGCCCAATTGGTCCTCCCTCCCCGCGTCGGCGGGTCAAGCCGCCCCCGCATAGTGACACAATTACCGCATGGCGTAACAAAATCGTCACACCATTTACATATGCAGCCTGTCACATGGGAATGAACTTCTTGAGCATCTCCTCGGTGACCCACGCGCTGTCAGGGGGCATGCCGATGAAAGCCACCCCCAGCATGTTCAACGCGTTAACCTCGTGCAGCACCCTGGCGAGGCTGCCGCGATCTTCCGTGAACATCCGGCGCACGCGCCCCTTCGACCTGTAGGCGAATTGCCTCAACCCAGTCTCAAGATCCACCGATTCACGCATGACGTGGCGTTTTCGAAGCGCAGAGAAGTCGCGCCATTCCATGCGCACGGGCTTTCCGTCTTCAATGTGATAAGGACGGAGGTCGATCCCGGCCACCAGCTTCCACCTGGGTGCCTTGCGCGCGGCATCGCTCAGAAGCTCCCAGCTGCCGGCGGTCTCCCTCAGCTCAGCCATCACCCAGTCGACGTGTTGCGCCAGCTCCTCGAGGTCGACGTGCCTGCCGGCATCGGGAAGCTGTATCCATGCCCCCAGCTCTAGCTTGAGGTGGGATCGGCGCCTGATCCGCGCCAATACCGACGCAAGCTGCGCCATGAACACCGCTCCCTCAAGATCCAGCCCAACGTCGCGCAGCACGACGCCAGCAAGGGGAGCCCTCCCCCAGCGGGCTGCTGCCGCAATGACCGCCCTGGCCACCGCGAGCCTCTGCGTCCGCGCGGGGCCGCCCAACTCCACCACGCCCATCGCCGGCCCGCCCGCCGGCCAGTCCGCTGAGAGCGCCTCCCCACCCACCAGCGGCTCCAGCTCAGCCCCGCCGTCGCCTGCTAGCCTTCCCAAGGGCACCAGCACCCTGGTGAACCTGCCCCGGCCCTCCGACAGCTGCAGGTCCCCAGGGCCCACCAGCGCCTGTATCACGGCCCGCCTGTACACGGTGAGCTTTTCATCTGGGTAGACGGGATCGCGTGCCTTGTGCCTGTTCGCCTCCACCAGGGCATGCGACATGACCCCCACCTCCGCCGCCAGCCCCACGAGACTGCTGTGCTGCCCAACGCAAACCAGCCGCCTGCATCTGGGAAGCTCCGTCCGGAGCAGGCGCAACGTCTCAGGGCTCATGCAGCCGTCGGCACGTAGGCGGTAGGCCCGCTGGAACCTCGCCAGCGCCAGCTGGGTCAGGGGGCCCATGGCGCCGTCCACGGGGCCTGGATCGAAGCCCAGGTCGGTTAGGGCCATCTGAAGGCGTTCTGTCGTCATACGACCCTTATGTGGTTTCCGTATATCCACGGCTTATCTCTCTTCCCGCTGGCCAACGCCACTTCCACCCGATAGGCGCCCCTGACGTTGATGTTGGCCTCAAGCTCCATGCCTCTCCACTCCAGCGCCAGCTGGCCGTCGCGGATCACCCTTATCAAGCCTTCAGCGGGGCTCTTCACCACCAGCACCGGCGCCCGGCTGAGCCGTGCGACGCCTCCCATGTGCACCCTCTCATCCCCGACACTCACGTAGCACTCGAACCCGGCGGCGTCCCGCACCTTGTCGGCGCCAACGTAGCATCTGCCCTGCCTGATCGCTGCATACACCAGCGCTGCATCGTGGCTCAACGACCCTGTAAGCGGCCCCTCCGTCACGATGTACGTGCATACGCTTCGAAGGCCCTTCCTGTACGAGCTGAGCATGCCGTGGCAGTCAGAGCCGGCGATCCCCACAGTGGGCCGCCCCTCCGACGCCACGAAGTGGTCCCACACCTTGAGCACCTCGTCCACAGGCCCGGCTGGCGCCAGCCACGGGAAAAGCCACCACAGCCCCAGCTGTATCAGGTTCTTCGACTTTCCCGTTATGTCGTAGGCGTGATTCCACACCTCTATCCCGTCGAACTCCCCGGCCCGCCAGTTGGTCCAGGGGTACTCCTTGTACTCGCCGTGCACCATGTAGCCGCCGGTTGGATGGGCCACTATGCCGATCCCGCCCGCAGCCCGCACCGCCCTGATGTTCTCCGCAGGATCCAGCAAAGGAGGTATCGCCTGCCCCACGCCCAGGGCAAGGTAGTGGTTGGAATCGGTATCCGGGGTGATCTCCTCGGAGATCAGGATCAGCACGTCGCCGTACCAGCCCTCAAGGCCGTCTTCGCGCCCTTTCAGCGTGTTGTGGTCGGTGATGATCACGAAGTCCACACCGGCCTCCGCGGCCTGGCCGGCTATCTGCTCAACGGTGGCCAAGCCGTCGGAATAGGTGCTGTGTACGTGTATGGAGCCGCGATACGTATACACCGGCCTGCTCGTTTCCATGTGAACCATCTCTCCAATGCTCGGCCTGATGCCGGCCTGCACCGCGGTCAGTCGCTGCCAGCCGCTGCGCGGCCACTGTGTACCGCGGCGCACCGCTACCCATCGCTGTGCGACGAGCGCCATGCGCCGTGCGCCGTGCGCCGCAGACTATCTATATTCTCCGGGCGTTACAAGAGTGAGGGGACAAATGCAGAACCCCCGACCCGCTGCCAGCGGTCGGGGGCTCTAAGCGCTATAACACCTGACACTATCCGGTGCACCCGATACGCGTTTCGTTACCGCACTCATCGATGCTGACTTCCACCGTAGAGGTGAGGACATCGGCGTAGCTGTAAGAAATGCGCTTTACACTTCTGGGATTCTCGTCGATCCGGACCACGAAAACCTTGGGATACGTCCTCTCGAGCACTCCCTCGGCTTCCATAATACGTTTGCGGCCCTGATTCGCCTTGAGCCTTACGGTTCTTCCCACATAGGCGTCAAGGTCCTGCTTAATCCGTACCAGCGCATTGGAAACCGCCAACGACTTCACCTTCCTTCCCAACCTCGTCTCACTTATCTTACCACAAATCGCGATAGCCGTCAAATAAACTGAGAATTATACCAGAGCGTTTTCGGCGGTGTCAAGCAGGAACATAACGATGGCACGTAATTTTCTGTATTGGGCAATAGCTTGTCTATCTCTGCTTGTGATTACACAGTTCGGTATTGTTCGATCCATACCTCCACGAAACGTGCCTTCGAATACCACAGGGCTGGGCCATCTCTCTGAACGGCCCCTCCTGATCACCGGAAAAATGCCAGAGAGCCTTTTCGGTCAGGTATTGACATCGTCGTCATGCGTGAGTATCATGGGCTTACATAGTGTATGAGTGCACTAGTACACCCCTACTTCCCAAACCGCAGCCCTCACCCGAAAACGATGGAGAAAACGCCAAGGGGGTTGGTCATGATCATCAAGTTCGATGAGGCGACTCCGATATACGTCCAGATCATGAAGGGAGTCATGTGGGATCTGGCCGTCGGCGAGCTGACCACCGGCGAGAAGTTGCCATCCGTCAGGGACTTGGCCAGCTCCGCAAAGGTCAATCCCAACACTGTTCAGCGCGCCTACATGGAACTGGAACGGATGGGCGTGGTAGAAACCCAAAGGGGCCAGGGCACTTTCATCGTGGCCGACCCCGACATCGTGAAGGAGGTCAGGCAACAGGTGACTGAAGGTGCTGTTCGGTCATTCGTAGACGAGATGCGGCGCCTTCGCTACGAATACGATGACATAATCGCGCTGGTGGCCCAGGAGCTGTCGGCGGCGAGCACCGTTCGACCCGCTGACGCCCCGTGCGCCGCACACGCACAAGGCGCCCAGCGCGCACCCGGCGCCCCTCACAGAGATGCGACCGACACGACAGATGGAGGCTCGAGCATATGAACGTCCTCGAATTCCACTCAGTACACAAGAGGTATTACATGGCCCACGCCCTCCGCGGAATCGACCTCGCCGTGGCGCGAGGCAAGATCGTTGGCCTGCTGGGGCCAAATGGCGCCGGCAAGTCGACATTGCTCCGCATCGCCGCGGGCCTTGCCAGCCCCACCTCAGGTTCAGTCAGGCTCATGGGCCGCCAGCTCAGGCCCTGCGACAAGCGGCACATCGCATACGTCCCCGAAGTCGACAACTTCTACGCCTGGATGACGGTGAGGCAGGCTATGGAGTTCGAAAGCTCGATGTTCGGCGACATGGACGTGGACGACGCCCGCTCCCTGCTGGCCGAACTCAAGCTCGACCCGGGCAAGAAGGTGGGGGCCCTCTCCCGGGGCCAGCGCGCCAAACTCAAGCTGGCTCTGGCCATGTCGCGGGCAGCCGACCTGGTCCTCATGGATGAGCCCCTGGCCGGCATCGATCCCCCTTCACGCGCTGCGATCCTGCAGACCATCGCATCGCGTTACCGCGCCGGAGAGCAGGCGATAATCATCTCCACCCACGAGGTGTTGGAATCAGAGGCACTGTTCGAGGACGTGGTGTTCCTCTCCAGCGGCAGAGTGGTCCTCTCCGGCCACGCGGACCAGCTCCGCGAGGAGCGCGGCCAGTCGCTGAACGAGATATTCGCGGAGGTGTGCTAGAGTGCGCAGATGGTGGAACCTGGTTCGAAAGGAATGGATGGCCATCAAGTGGTTCACGCTGGTTGCGGCAGTGGCCATCGCCGGAGCCGACGCCTACATCGCCTACAGAGCGCCTGTATGGGCCGATAGCCTCATGAACGAAGCCCTGGCCATCTCCGTGTCGTGCATTCCCTTTCCGGTGCTGGCCACCGTGGCCCTGCTTGCCGGCTACATGATGATGCGCAGCGAATGGCAGCACCACACGTCACTGCGACTGCTAAGCTACCCCGTGAGCGGCGCAGGCGTCGTATCGGCTAAAGTTGCCGCAGCGACCGCCGCCATCATCCTGCTGGCAGCGGTGGCAGGCGTGGGCAGCCTCGCGGTGGCGTCCCGCAGCCCCGGAACGATGACGCTGCTCCATCCGCCGGACAGTCCTCTCTACCACATGAAACCGTGGGAGATCGCCGTCAGCGCCGCTACGGCACTGCTCACGGCGCTGTCGTGGCTGGCGATGACCATCGCAGCCGGCGCGTTCTCCTTCGCAGTGGGCACCCTGGTGCCGCGCATCGCCGGCCTCATCGCCTTCGCCGTGTATGGCCTCCTGGCATACCTGGCCGCGCTCTACAGCCCCCTGGCAATGTACGTTGCCTCGTTCATGCCGAACCCTCCGGTCGTCCTGTACGCCCGCAACGCCATAGGGATCGAGAGGGTGGTGGCGCCGATGATACCCCTGTGGCCGATGGTGGCGGCCGCCGCGGCGCTGATACTGGTCACTGGAAAGCTTCTCGATAGAGAAGTGGACGCATAGGAGGTGGAACCGTGAACAGGCTTTCGTACAGAGCCATCGTCATAATAGCGCTGATCGCCCTGGTCGCCTTCGGCACCACCGCGCGAACCTGGCGGGTGGGGTCCCGCCTCCTTGACCAGAGGCTTCAGGCGCTCTTCGACATTCCCGATCTTCACAGCGACATCGTTGAGGCGTCCAGGTCCTTTCACGAAACCATCGACCTCGACGGCATCGACTCGCTGGACGTGTCCGTCGCTCTAGGCGACATCACGGTGGTGCGCGAACCCGGCTCGTCCATCCTGCTGCGCGGCACTGCCAACGGCTCGGTGGAGTTCGTGCGCGATCTCGAGCTTCTCATAGGCCGGCAGGGGACCACCGCGCTCGTAGACGCGCAACACCCGGACGACTCTGAGAGCACCCAGAGCCGCCGTCGCGGAAGCGTCGACATGCAGCTGGCGGTGCCCGACGGCATCTCGGTAACGCTCCACACCGACGCCGGCCTGATATCTGTGTCAGGCATCGAAGGCGACATCAAAGCCTCCAGCGGCTTCGGCAGCATCCGGATGGCCCACACCCAAGGGGACATCGACGCCTTCACGTCAATGGGCACCATCTCGGTGGCATCGGCCATAGTCCCCCGCAGGCTCTCCCTGGCCACATCCATGGGAGACGTCAGCTTCGCCGGAACGCTGGGCTCCAGCAACACCATCCGGGTGAACGCCGGAAGAGTGAGCCTGGACGTGCCTGAGACCACGTGCGTGAACATCGACGCCCAGGTGTCAGCCGGCAGGATCAGTTCTGAGCTGCCCCTCACCCGCCTTGAGCAGCAGGGAGCGGGCACCTTCGCCGCCGGCACCCTCGGCAGCGGCTCGCCACGGGGCGACCTGCACATCAGGGTGGACTTTGGCGATGTAACCATCCGAGAGCGATAGATCCTTCATCCACATGGAGACGCCCAGCTGCACCGCTCACGTGAACAGGTCCATGCCTTCCGCACGTATAACATGAGGGGCTGACTCGGAGCGGAAGTAGACCCCCACCCCGACGCCGGCCCCCCGGTTGGACCGCCCGGGCGTGGCATGGTAGCTCACTCTACCTTGCCCGCCCGGCTCCGTTCACTCCCAGGGCTGTGCGGGGAATGCTGACCCGCATCTTCCCCCTGGTCTGCACTCCCCCCATGCCCGGGCGCTTGGTGATGGTCCCGTCCACCGCCTGGTCTGCCAGGACCATCTCGTCTACAGGGGTGTTAACTATCCTTTCTGCTATGAGAACGGGGTCCATGCAATGTATGAGTACTCTCTCCGGGGCGCTGGCGAAGTTGGCGCCGGCTTCTATCAGCGCCTCGTAGAATGACTGGCATGCCCCTGCCACGATCACGAGTCCGTCCAGGTCGTTCTCGTAACGCCGGGCTCGGCGCACCGCATTGACATAGTGCTCGGAGTTCCAGTAGCTCGACATCATGGCCCTATCGGAACCCTTGCGCTTGAGGGCGTCGTGCCCTGTGAGCACCAACACGTCCGGCGATACCTCGGCGAGGAGGTTCTCCACCGCGTCGGCCTGGTGTTCCGGCTTGATGTGCTTCCCTACGGCAGGCACCCCAAGGTCTTTATAGTAACGCATGCAGTCGCGCAGGTAATCCGCGTCGCCATCAATGTGGAGCACCTTGCCCGGCAGGCTAAAACGGTCGTCGGCTGTCGCAGCCGCGCCTAAGGCCCTGGCCAGCCCGAATACCGACCGCCGCCGTTCCTTCTTGCTCCTGGCCTGTTCCTCCTGCTGCATCCGCATGCGAGCGGCCCTCACCAGCTCTGCCGACTGCCTCATCGTCTCGCGCCTTAGCTCTATCACGGCCCTCTCGTCTGCGAGTTCCAGGTCTGATACGGGAGCGTCGGCAACGAGCCTCACGTTCAGCCCCTTCAACCGGGCCCTGGGCTCGCCTGGGCCATCGCAGTCTACGCACATGACCTGAAAGATCAGGTCGCTGCCGTACGACTTGCGGACTACGCTGTCGCCTTCCCTGATCTTTGCAGCTTCCACGATGAGCCTTCCCCCCTCTCCGGAAACGCACAGGGGCTCCGGGGCCCCAGGGTTCTCGGTTCAGGATATGAAGGCGGTGCCTGACGAGGGACATGCGAAAACGCACGTGAGCACGGAGGCTGTGCCGCGGGGGACTATGCGGGAACCATGCGGGGACTATCTGGTGTGCTTGTCGGCGACTTTGGAGGCTCCGTAGGCGTCCGGCTTGATCCGCGCCTCGAAGCCGGTGCCAGTGATCATCCCGATGATGTCCCTGATGAGCTCCTTGGTGCGGCCGTTCTCGCCGACGTCCAGGTGGATCTCGATGTTGAGGTCGCTATGGCCGTTCTCCGAAAGCTTGTGCGCCAGCTGGCTCGCCAGCTCCAGGCTCTTGGAGGCTTCGTAGAATATCCTCTGCTTCAGGCTTCGTTCCGTTCGCTGATGGTCGCGGGCGTAATAGTACCGCGCGCCCCTGCCCACCCGGTGTATCACCACTGCGGTCACGAAGCACGTGTCCGCGCCGATCTGGGAGTCGGTGCCGACTATGAGACGGTAGTGGCACTCCGGATCCTCGTGCACGTAGTCCATGATATCGGTAAACACTTGGTTGAGGCTCAAACGGCCTTTCGTGGGGCTCACGAAGTACTGCATGAGAGAATCCCCGGCTTTCAGCGGCTGCACGCCGCGAACAGGGCGTTCACGGCGTCGGCTAACGCAGAGAATTGATCTAGAGACATATGCTCGGCGCGAAGCCGCGGGTCGACATCGGCGTCATGGAAGGCCCTGTCGATCAAGTCTGCGCCGCACCCCGGCGGCAGCAGGGCATACACCGCGTTGCGCATGGTCTTGCGCCTGTGCTTGAAACCGGCTTCCACCAGCGCCCACAGCGTGCGCGGGTCCGCATCCACCGCAGGCCGCTTTCTCACCTTCAGCCTCACCACCGCCGAATCCACCGCTGGCGGAGGCTGAAAGCACTCCGGGCCCACCCGCATGACCAGGCTGGGCTCGGTGTGGTACTGCGCCATCAGCGACAGCACCGACCTGCCGCTCTCGCCTGGCCCGGCGACGAGCCGCTCGGCCACCTCCATCTGCACCATCAGCACGAACTCGTCAAACAGCAACGAGTTGGCAAGAAGCTGCCTGAGCACCGGCGACGTGATGCAGTAGGGCAGATTGGCCACCACCAGGCGGCGGCCGGCTTCGAAATCGGCTTCGCGAGCCAAGCGGGCTATGTCGCACTCCAGCACGTCGGCGTGGACTATGCGCACGCCGGCGCGGCCGGCGAACGCCTTCTGGAGAGCTTCGACAAGGTGGCCGTCGATCTCGACGGCCACCACCATGCCCGCCCTCTCGGCCAGCTTCGCAGTGAGCGCGCCCTTGCCCGGACCGATCTCAAGCACGAGATCTCTGGGGCCGGGCGCGGCGGCGTCAACGATAGAATCGCGCACTTCTTGGCATACCAGAAAATGCTGGCCGTAACGTCTCATGTTGTTATTATATCATAAATGCCCAACTCACCGGGGTGAGCTGGGCATAGTCTGCGATAGGTCGGAAGTCTAGTCTTCAAGGATATATACTTTGACCCGCCGGCGCCCGTACTGGATGCACTCCTCGACGGTCCTGAAGAGCAGGTCGATCCTGTTGCCCTTGATGGCGCCTCCCACGTCACCGGCGATCGCAGGGCCGTAACCCTCCACGTACAGCTTCGTCCGCAGCGGGATCACCCTGGGATCCACCGCCACGATGCCCGGCTCCGCCTTGAGGCCTATGGCGGTGTAGCCGTCGGCGTGCTCGCCGCACGACACCGGTCCAGGCTCGTAAGCCGTTGCGACCATGTCAAGCACCTTGCGGTACGTGAAGGTCCCGCGGCTGGTCACCAGCACCCTCAGGGGCTCTCTGGAGCCGACGGCCATGATGGTGGGCTTCGGCTCCACCGAGACCCACTCTCGCATCACCGTCTCGGTGCGGTTGCCCGCCTGGTCCCTGGTGATGAGAACCATCTGCTCCTTCGCTCCGTCGGCGCCCTGCTTCAGCACGCGGACCTGCCCCTTGTCAAGCGTGGGGTCGTTCACACGCTGAGTGGGCGCAGGAAGGGGCACCCGTCGCTTGACGATGGACCTCTCCACGACCCAGCCCGAAGAGGCCCGCGAAGGACCTGTCGGAGCTGCCTCGAGGTTCATCCCAATGCTGTGAAACACTTTATTGATATAGCTTGTCCGCGGCACGAAAGCTACCGCGCCCTCAGCGACAGCGGTGGCTGCGGCCGTCGCCGCCATCACCTGCCGAGACTTGAGATCCAGCATAACGCAAGAGGCCACGACCACACAGAAGATGGCGACGCCCCACAGAACGGCTCTCCTTCGTTGGCCCGGCTCCTCCGACACCCTTGCGGGCTTCAATCGGAACCCTCCCAGTATGGCTAGAATGCCTTGGATTTCGGATTATGCTTTATAATACACATGTCGGCTCAGGTTGTCAAACCCGGCTTTAGCTGGGCCTTTGATGTGCATATGTATAGCAAAATTCCTCGGATTTTATGCATTAGTGTAACCTAGGGGCCCGCCGGAGGGGCATCATCCGGATCGGCCTGCGGCCGGCCCCAGCCGGCCCGCGCCAACTGGCCCGCACATACAAGCAGCGGCAGAGAGAGGGCCTCGGCCCTCTCCTGCCGCACTGCCGGGTGCTCTGTGACCTTCCCACCGGCCCCGCTTTCCTCTCTACTTGCGGGCTCTCGGGAAGTTGCCCCACACGATGACTTCGGGTTTCTTCTTCGTCTCTTTCCTGTCAGGACGGGGTTGTTCTGGTTCGGTTTCGCCAGCGGTTTTCCCCTGGTTCACCGTTCCTGCCGGTTCCTCTGGTCTTTCCGCTTCGATCTTCTCTTCCGTTACAGGAGTGACTTCGGAAGCGAGCGGAGCCTCGTAGTGATGCTCCTCCCGGAACGTCACGGCAGCCGGCTCCACCGGACCGCCTTCCCCTTGCTGCGCTTCCTGCGCATCCTGAAGGAACCTGGTTTCATGCTCCACCGGTTCGGGCCACTTGAGATCGATCCCCAAGTAGGCTGCGGCATCCATCTCCTGCGGTCGCCAGTCCCGACCGGAGCGGCCGGTGTCGCCGTCGTGGGCCACCTGCCACATCACCCCCTCGCCGCTTCGCTGTCCCCATGGGGCGAGTCTAGTTGAGCCTATGCGGCAGGGGCTTGTCACTTGCCTGTACTATTTCCTCTTAGACTTCGCCTCCCACGCGTGCATCGCCAGAGCCAACGCAATGACCCCGTAGGAGAGGAAGCTTCTGAAGTACTCACCCACCTGCGCGATGCCGAACAGGCGCTGGCCCGCGGCAGGCGATACCACAAACAGCGTGTGGAAGAGAAGCACTCCCGCGATGGCGTTCCATATGGTGGCCCTGCGCGTCGTCGCGCCTCCCACCAGGAGCGCAGCCACCGACAAGGTGCCCACCTGCTCGTGAGCGGAGTAGGTGTTGAACGTGCCCAGGTTCTGCAGGAAGATCAGCTGACCCCACGCTCCCAGCACCGTTGACATTATGATAGCGATTATGCGGGTGCGATCCACATTGATGCCCGCCACCTGAGCTATGTGGCGGTCCTGACCCACGGCCCTCATCTCCTGTCCCAGCTTGGTGCGGGTGATGAAGGACGTGAACACGCACAGCGCCGCGATGGCCACGAACGTGCCTACGGGAATCCGCCACGGGCCGACGGCCATGCCGCCTATCTCAAACTCGATCATCCCGTTCCAGAGAGGATCCAACGCCCTGTCAAGGGAGTTGCTTATCCAGAACAGGTCCACAGTGTTCTTCAGGCCCACTCCCGACCTCAGCATCATGCTGGGATTGCGCATCGGGATCAGCGTGCCCAGAAGCACCAGGTAGACCAGCTGGTAAAGACCGTTGGCGAAGAAGCCCAGGATCATGCCGGTCACCATCTCCTTGCCCTTGGCGCGGTTAAGCACCAGGCCGGTGAGATAGCCGAACAGCACTGCGAAGGGCACCGCAACCAGCGCCGCGAGGCCGAATCCAGCAAGTCCCCTGATGTCGTAGTGCGTGATGATGACCAACGCCGTCTGACCCGCCATGGCCCCAACCACGATGCCAAAGTTGAGCCCCAGGCCGGCTATGACCGGTATTATGAGGCTCAGAACAAGGAAGGCGTTCCTTCCAAACCTCGTAATGATCTCCCGGATGAGGAAGTTCAGGTCAAGCTTAGCGGCGATGACGCCGGCTGCTGAAAGCGCCAGGAAGAACAACGGCACGGACCAGCTTTTCAGGAGCTGTCCAAGTTTTGCGGCTCTACTCTCCGTGGACACAGCTGCAGTTGGGCTCCCTTTCATGCCGGCTACCTCCTTTCAGCCCGGGTCAGGGCATAGAGGATCATGCCATTGCTCATGATCATCCGGGCGATCTCACTGATGTCGGTTCCGCTGAGGGCTGTCTGGGTCACAGGCAGCGCGATGGTGAGCAGAGTGTGGAACAGGATGGCTCCCAGCACCACGTGCCCCACCGTTGCCCTCTGCAGCGACGCGCCGCCTATCAGGATCGACGCCACCGCCGGGAACGCTACGTTCAAAGGCGCCGTGTAGAGCTGCACGAACCCGTAGCTCTGGGCGTACACGATGATCCCTATCGCTCCGAGCACGGTGGATAGGATCACTCCCAGGCGCCTGATGCCTCTCACATTTATGCCTGAAGACTGGGCGTACGCCGGATTGGCGCCCACCATGCGCATGGCGTGCCCCGCCTTAGACCGGAAGAACAGCCACGACGCCACGCAGAACAACGCGAAGAACAGCAGCAGCCCTGTGGGGATTGAGAGGCCTCCGATCCTGAAGGCCAGGAAGTCGTTGAGCACCTTTGCCCACGTGCGGTCCAGCGTCAGGGTGGTGCGCAGGCCGGCTCCGCCCAGCGGGAATATCATGGCGGGATTCGTATACGGCGCGGCTACCCAGAAGATGCACATCCCCGCGACGATGGAGTATCCGACGTAAGTCCCGACCATCATTTCCTGGCCCTTCACCCGCTCCAAGAGCTCAGCGTAGAGCCAGCCCAGGGCCACGGCTATGGGCACCGCTATGGCTATGGCGGCAAAGAAGCCCGTAAACCCGGGCAAGTCGAAGTTCATGCTGGTCACGGCGCCAACAAGGCCGGCGATGACGCCCACAGCCAAGCCGAAGTTCAGCCCCACTCCGCAGGCGAGGGTGTACAGCATCGACAGAACCAGAATGCCGTTCATTCCCACCCTGACGAGGGAGTCGCTCACCAACATGCCTATGTTCATCTTCAGGATGAAGGCCAGGATGAACAGCGAGACGAGGAAGCCGGCAATGATCAGCCTGGGCAGCCCGAACTCCGCGTAGAGCTGTTTGAGCACCGTCACAACCCGCGATTCAACCCTTTCAGCCATCGTCATACCACCTCCTTGCGTGCAGCGCCCATGCCCGCCATCATCAGACCGAACTCGGTGTCAGATGCGTCGGGCGAGAGGATGCCCGCAATTCTGCCCTCATAAACGATGGCGATCCTGTCGCACACTTTGCGCAGCTCCGCCAGCTCCGACGAGGTCATGATTATGGTCATGTTGTGCTCCGTGTTGAACTTCACCAGGAGATCCAGAACCAGCTGTTTGGCCCCGACGTCGATGCCGCGCGTGGGTTCCGAGACCCACATGATCTCCGGTTCCATGGTGAAGGCCCTCCCCAGGCACACTTTCTGCTGGTTTCCGCCTGAGAGCCTTCGGACCATCTGTGTGGGGCCGGTGCATCGGATGTCCAGCCGCTTGATGAAGTCAAGAGCGTGCTGACGGATGCTGGCCCGGTCCTCCAGCCTCAGCCCCGGTATTGCGCCTGGCCGCAGGAACTTGTTCTGCACCTGCATGGCCGTGAGCACCAGATTCATCTCCACCGACTCGTCCAGCAGAAGGCCAACGCCACGTCTGTCCTCCGACACGAAGGCCATGCCTGAGAGCAGTGCACGCTTGGGGTCGTTCAGCGTGATCCGCTGCCCGTTCTTGAACACCTCACCTTCAGCTGGATACAAGCCCAGGACGCCGTTGGCGATGCCCACCTTCCCGTGGCCGGCCAGGCCACCGATACCCAGGATCTCCCCGCGCCTCACGGTGAGGTCCAGTCCGCGCACGCGCTCGCCTGGCATGTCCACCCTGAGGTTACGGATCTGCAGTATCACATCGCCGTCTGAAGGCTCGCGCTTCCTAGGAGGCAGGGCGGCTCTTTCAATCTTCCTCCCCACCATCAGCTCCGCGATGCGCTCCACCTTGGCGTCCTTGCGCTCCAACCTTGACACGACCTCACCATCGCGGAGGATGGTGATGTTGTCGGCAACCTCCATCACCTCACTGAGCCTGTGGGTTATGAAGAGTATGGCGATGCCCTCAGCTGCCAGCTGCTTCATGGCGGAAAGCAACGTGGCGGCCTCGCTCTCGGTGAGAACAGCCGTGGGTTCGTCGAACACCAGCACCTTGACGTGCTGCTTATCGATCTCACGGGCAATCTCCACAAACTGCATGTAGCCCACAGGCAACGTGGCGACGAGGGCGAGCTCATCGATGGACAGTCCCAGCTTGTCCATGGCGGAGCGGGTATCCCGCCTCATAATCGGCTCATCCAGGGTCCGAAGCTTCGGCCCGAACACCCGCGCGATAACGTTGTCGCGGGTGGGCTCCCTGTTGAGCTTCACGTTCTCCGCCACGGAGAAGCCGGGCAGGAGCATGAACTCCTGGTGGACCATGCCGATCCCGAGCTCCATCGCTTTCCTGGGTGAGGTTATCTCAACTCCCTGGCCATCCAGCTTGATCTGGCCCTCGAAGCCGCCGGTCTCGAAGATCACGCCCATACCGAACAGAATGTTCATGAGCGTGCTCTTTCCGGCGCCATTCTCCCCCACCAGGGCGTGGATCTCGCCTGGCTTCACTGCCAGGTTGACCCCCTTTAGCACCGTGGTGCCGAAGTAGCTCTTCGTGATGTTCTCTAGTTCCAGAACGTAGCCGTTGCCCATTTCGCAACCCCTCTCGGTTGTATGAAACGGTACCGCGTGCGGGCGCCGAGCCAGGCCCGGCGCCCGCACGCGCAGTCATGCATTATGGTCTGAGCTCATGCCACGAGCGGTACGGCCTACTGCCGACTACAGATCGACCCCGAAGATGATGGAACCGATCAGGTAGCGGTAGTACCGGCCGCTGTTGCTGAGCCTGCTGATCTCGATGCCGACGCCAGCCTCGGCCTCCATGACCTTCTGCACTGCGGCCATGTCGTTGAGGTTGATCTTGCCCTCAACAGCCATCTTGGCGATCTCCACGCCAGCGACGGAGACCAGGTACGACGTGGCCACCGGCCAGGTGGCGAACCTGCCCGCCATACCCCTGCCGACGATCTGTTCGTTGATGGCATTGATGATGGCTGGGAAGTTCCCCTTCATCTCCTCGGTGATCTCGAGGCCCAGAGCCGCCGGATAGCCATGGGTCGGGCTGGGGCAGCACTGCTCAGGGAAGATCGCGCCAGCCTTCAGGGTGGCGATGATCAGAGGCTCCTGCATGCCGCAGTTGGTGGAGAAGAACGCGACGTCCTTGCCGTGGGTCGCCACCTGGCGCGGGACATCCTCCAGGATGAACTGCTGCGTTGCAGGCAGACCGCCCTCGCCCAGCGGGTCAGGGGCGTTCACGAAGATGAACTCGAGCCCCAACTCCTTACAGGTCTGCTCCATGATGGAGGCCCTCTCCGCCAGCTCCACCATGCTCATGTGGCGCGGGAACGAGTAGTGGATGAGCTTCTTCGCGCCCATCTTCTTGGCCACTTCGACGATGGTCCTGCCGCGGGCGATATTGTCCGGGATCAGGGAGATATCCGCGACCCTCTCGACGATCTCCGGATCCTCATGGGGCTCGCCGATGACGAAGATCATGTCGGGCCTGGTCTCGCGGACCTTACGAATGCCTGCGACGGTGCCGGGAACTCCCTGGTTGATCACTATGGCCTTGACGTCCTTGTCAGCCGCAAGGCTGGTAATCTGGGCGATGAAAGTCTCCTGCTCCTGCATGAAGTTATCAGGATACAGGCGATGGATCAGCATGCCGGGATACCTTGCAGCAGCCGCTTCAGCGCCGCGGTACTCGTCCTCGGACTGGGACACCGTACCGGTGATGATCCCGATCTTGAACGGTGCCTGCCCCATCGAAACGCTGGTCAGAGCCAGCAGGAGTGTGAGCACGGCGATGGAGAAAACGACCTTCCTTGACATACGTTTCACCTCTCCTAAACAGTTCTTAGGCGCACTGTCCATGCGCCTACAGTGAGTTTGAGTTCATTTCTCCACAAGTCACCACATTCCTGCACGCCGCTTTGTAGAAACAATTTGTAGAAACAAATAGCAGTCTCAAGCACGGACGCGCCCCAAGTCAGAGGGCAAGAAGGAGCGAAACGGACGCTGCGCGTCGGCGCTTTCGCTGCCCGCTCCGGCCGTATGGTATAATTGGCGCTGGAACCAGCTGGTTTACTCCCACGCGTAATCCAAAGCTTAACTAGCGCATACATTCGAACTAGCCTAACGTCCGGAGGGAGTGGGAGCTGCATGAGTGCAGTGGAAGACAGAGAACGCGAGATAATGCTGGAGCTGGTCCGGGTAACCGAAACCGCATCGCTGCTTGCGGCCAGGTGCATGGGCATGGGAGACACCGAGCTGGTGGATGAGGCTGCCGTTGATGGGATGCGCGGGATGTTGTCCCTCGTGAACATCAACGGCACAGTAGTCATCGGGGAAGGCGAGAAGGATCGAGCCCCCATGCTGTACAATGGCGAGCGCGTCGGCACTTGCCTCACCAAGGATGAGGTTGACATTGCTGTGGACCCCGTGGAAGGCACAAGGCTAGTGGCAAATGGGCTTCCCAACGCGATCTCCGTTATCGTGGTGGCGGGGCGGCAGTCGCTGATGCCCGTTCCCACGTTTTACATGCGCAAGCTGGCTGTGGGCCCGCAGGCCCGCGACTACATAGACATAAACGCCCCAACCCGCGAGAACCTTCGCGTCGTCGCAGCCGCCATGGGCAAGAAGGTCAAGGACCTTACCGTCGTCATCCTCAACCGGCCCCGCCACGAGGAGCTCATCAGGGAGGTGCGCGAGGCCGGGGCCAGGATCAAGCTCATCCAGGACGGAGACGTGTCAGCCGCCATCTCCACCGCACTGCCAGACACCGGCGTGGACCTGCTCATGGGCATCGGAGGGGCTCCGGAAGCGGTGCTGTCGGCGGCAGCCCTCAAGTGCCTGGGCGGCGAGATACAGACGCAGATGTGGGTTCGCGACGCAGACGACGAGGCCAGGGCCATGGCGGCAGGCTTCGAGCGCCTGTCGCAGGTTTTCTGCTCTGAGGACCTGGCCAAAGGGAACAACATAGTCTTCTGCGCCACGGGCATCACCGACGGTGACATGCTGAAAGGTGTCAGGTTCCACGGCCAGCGCGCAGAGACCGACTCGATAGTAATGCGGGCGCGAACGGGCACGGTAAGGCGCATCCGCACCACGCACGACCTTTCAAAGAAGACCCTGCGGTCCTTCAAGGCCGGCCAGGAGATGCCTCTGTAGCGAAGTTCAGCGCGAAGGTCGTGGGCTGTTCTCCCTGCAGACGGACCACGACCTCGTGCTCTCCCTCGGGAAGGCTCAGGTCGGCCCATCCCTCAAGTACTAACCTCCGCGTGCAGCCAGGCAATACCAGGCTGAGCGGTACGGGGATAGACGCCCGCTCCTCTGCCCACCGCACTTCGACCTTTCCTGACACCCACGCGTACACTGGCCCCACGTTCCTCACGTCCAGCCACACGCCTTCAGGCCCGTAGCCGATGGCCTTGGCCGCGAGCCATGTCTGCCCGCTGCCCGTCCTCCGCATCCCCGCAGGCTTCACCAGTACAGGCACGCAGACCCGCGTCCCCACGGCTGTGCCCAGGCCCGGACCGAGGCCGACGCCTGCACTGAGCCCGCGCGATGCGGGCCTGGCGGTTACGGAAAGCACCGCAGCGACGCCCGACTTCTTCTCCAGCGCCACCGAAGGGTGCGCCCTGATGCGCATCGATCCGCTTGCTCCCGGCGCGACCATGAGCGAAGCTGGCTCCACCCTGAGCAGAGATGAACACATGTCGGTGTGCCCAGCCGCCACGGTGCCCCACAGGTCCTGGACGGCGTCGCGGAACTCTCCCACCACCGTCACGGGAAGCCTCCCCGTGTTCCTCACCGTGATGGTGCCGACTTCCGTCTGGGCTATCCACAGGAAGGAGCCGAGCTCCGCCTGGATCAAGGACGGCGCCACGGTTATTTCCACGTCATTGGGCTGGCCTGATGATGGGCTCGATACGAACTGCACAGCGCCGCCTTCGGCGTGGCCTGAGCTTGCCAGCAACGCCACTGCACACAGAAGCGCCAGCACCCTCGCCGCCGGCTTCCATCCCTTCCTCATCGATAGTTCCCTCCAACACAGGGCAGGGAAGACGCCCTGCCCTACCCGACACCTGTTATGGAGTTGTGGTTTCAGCGGTGAAGTAGATGGTGGTGGTGTACCACGAGTTGGGCTCGGAGGTTACCTCGTCGTCGAAGCTTACCTCCTGCTTCAGGTGCACGGTAAGCTGGGTGCCCAACGAGCCAAGGTCCTGATAGGTACGGACCACCTGAGGCTGCTCCGGCAAAGCAGTGTAGTCCAGGTCATCATCAAGACGGTACTTCAACGGGCTTCCCAGATGGTCGCCGTTGCCGTTGGTCATATGGCTCTTGCTGGCGTGGATGCTGAGATTGAACCCGGTATTGCTGTGCAGGAAGACCTGAAACGCGTTTTCCATGCAGTTCTCGCCTGGGACGAGATCCGACCACTGCACCTCGGTCGTCGACACGCTTATCCGCACTGCACCCAGAACGCTGCCCTTCAGCACCACGCTTCCGACCTGAGCCGCGCAAGGCATCGCCAAGGCCAAGGCCAAACACAGAACGCACATGAGCAGGGCCTTCAACCCCAAACGCCCCGCCGTCCGGTACATGAAACATCCCTCCCGGTTCATTGGAAAGCGCGCGCGTTTCCTGGGAGGGATGCTTCACTTCAATGCCATATTGTTCCTGTCACCCTGCCGGGTGATTCTCCCTCGTCCCGGCAGGCGATATTCCGAAGATCCTCATGGCCACCGCCGAAGTGGCCTCCGCTACCTCATCGAAGCTGACCCCCTTGATCTCGGCTATCCGCTCAGCCACGTACCTGACGTACGCGGGCTCGTTCCGCTGTCCGCGGTGGGGTGTCGGCGCCAAGTATGGAGAGTCCGTCTCCACCAGCATCCTGTCGAGAGGCACGTACCTCGCCACGTCCGCCGCTTTCCTGGCGTTGGCGAACGTCACCGGACCAGCAATGGATATGAAGCAGCCCAGGTTCAGAAGCTCCCTGGCCATCTCAACGCTGCCCGAATAACAATGCAGCACGATGCCGGGGATGCTACCGGCGTACTCACGGATCACGTCAAGGGTGTCGCGATGGGCGTCCCTGTTGTGTATCTGCACGGGAAGGCCGTGTTTCCGCGCCATGTCCATCTGGACTCGGAAAGCCTGCATCTGGTCGTTCCGGGGCGACAAGTCCCTGTAGTAGTCGAGGCCGATCTCGCCTATCCCCACCACTCCCGGCTCGCCCAGGAGGCGCTCCAGCTCCTCAAGCGCAGCAGCGTCCGCGGTCTTCGCGTCGTGAGGGTGGATGCCCACCAGGGCATATACCCCCTCGATGTTCCCTGCGTTCACCAAGGCCAGCTTCGACGACTCCAGATCGTAGCCGGGGTTGATGATGGCGACGACCCCTGCCGCCCGGGCCCGGTCCGCCACGGCCTTCGCGCCTTCTGTGAATGAACTGTCCTCAAGATGGCAGTGGGCATCGATGAGCAAGGCTATTTCACCTTGCTCCCGGCGGGCAGGTCCTTTTCAGGGCTGACCACCGCCACCACCACTGGCTCGCCGGCGCTGGAGGCCGCCAGCAACATGCCGTTGGAGATCTCGCCTCTCAGCTTCGCCGGCTTGAGGTTGGCCACTACAACCACCTGCTTGCCCACAAGGTCCTCAGGGACGTAGTGCTTTGCGATGCCAGCGACGATCTGGCGCCGCTCGGAGCCCAGGTCAACCTGCAGCTTCAGCAGCTTGTCGGAGCCCTTCACCACCTCAGCCTCAAGAACCGTGGCCACCCGCAGGTCTATGCGGGCGAAGTCCTCGATGGTGATCTGCTCCTGGGCCGGCGGCGCCGCTTGAACCTCCGCGCCCCGTCCGGGCTGTCCCGCAGGCTCAGCATCCGTGACTTTGGCCGGGGCAGCCGCTTCAGCCTTGGCCGAACCGCCCGCTACCTTGAGCCGCTGTGCCTCCGCCTTGGCGTCCACCCTGGGGTACACCGGGTCGCCACGCCTAACCTGCGTGCCTGGCTTCAGGCCGCCCCAGCGGGCCGCCTCCCAGCCGGCCTCCTCAGGTGAGCCGTCTATGCCAAGCTGGTACCAGAGCTGCCTCGGGCCCCGCGTCAGCACAGGCGCCAGCATCACCGCCGACACCCGCACAGTCTCCGCGATGTTGTAGAGCACAGTGCCCAGCCTGCTCTTGCCCTCTTCGGTTTTGGCCAGGTTCCAGGGAGCAACGTCGTCGATGTACTTGTTAGCCGCCCCCACCAGGCGGAACACTTCCGCCAAAGCGTCGCTGAACGCCAGCCTGTCGTAGGCGGCAGCGGCGCCCTCCAGCACCTCCGCTGCAAGCTCCGGAAGGAGCCTGTCGGGCTCCTCCTGCACACCGGGCTCAGGCACCTTGCCGTCGCAGAACTTGATTATCATGGCGGTGGCCCTGCTCAAGAGGTTCCCCAGGTCATTCGCCAGGTCCGCGTTCACGCGGTAGATGAAGTTCATTCTCGAGAAGTCGCCGTCTTGCCCGAACGGCACCTCCCGCAGCATGAAGTAGCGCACCGCGTCTACGCCGAACTCCGCGGCGTATTCGTCAGGCTTGATGACGTTGCCCTTGGACTTGGACATCTTCTCGCCTTCCACCGTCCACCAGCCGTGACCGAACACCTGCTTCGGCAGGGGAAGGCCCAGGGACATCAGTATAGCCGGCCAGATCACCGAGTGGAAGCGCACGATCTCCTTGCCCATGACGTGCACGTCCGCGGGCCAGTACTTGTTGAACATCTCCGCATCGCCCAGGTAGCCTATGGCGGTGAGATAGTTGGTGAGGGCGTCTATCCACACGTAGGCGACATGGCCTGGCGCAAACGGGACCGGGATCCCCCACGTGAAGGTGGTGCGCGACACGCACAGGTCCTCAAGGCCCCCTTCGATGAAACGCACCATCTCATTGCGCCTGGACGACGGCTCTATGAACTCCGGATGTGTCGCTATGTGGTCCAGCAGGGGCCTGCCGTACTTCGACAGGCGGAAGAAGTAGGCTTCCTCCTGGGTCCATTCCACGTCGCGGCCGCAGTCCGGGCACTTTCCGTCAACCAGCTGGCTCTCTGGGAAGAAGGCTTCGCACGGGGTGCAGTACCACCCCTCGTAGCTTCCTTTATAGATGTCGTCGTTGTCCAGGAGCTGCTGGAACACCCTTTGCACCACTTTGACGTGTCGAGGGTCGGTGGTGCGTATGAAGCCATCGTTGGAGATGTCCAGCGTCTCCCAGAGCTGCACGAAGCTCTCAGCGATCTTGTCCACGTAGGCCTGCGGTGTGAAACCCTCAGCCACCGCCTTACGCTCGATCTTCTGACCGTGCTCGTCGGTGCCGGTGAGGAAGAACACGTCGTATCCGCGCATCCTCTTGTATCTCGCCATGGCGTCGCACGCCACGGTGGTGTAAGCGTGCCCCAGGTGAGGCAGGTCGTTCACGTAATAGATCGGGGTAGTTATGTAATAAGGTTGCCTGTTCATGCGAAGTCCTCCCCAGTATTTCGCCTGCTACGGGTCAACTCGAGTGTATAGCTACCTGCGCTAGACTGTCAAGGAATCCCTTACTGTTGAAAGGGCTGGCCCATCGTGGTATTTTGATGTGGAGGTGAAAGGAATGACCAGTGCTGCACATTCCACCAGACGACGCGACCTGATTGCCGTCGCCGTCGCCGTGCTCGCGTTCGTGATGATGACGGGTGCGGCTTCAGTGGCTTCGGCCCAGACCACCGACTCGCCCAGAACCGTGGTGGTGGGACGGTTGACCCTGGCGGAGGCCAGGTGGGCCGGAACGGACCTCAGGGTATCCATGGGCGGGCTGGTCTCCTTCATGCTGCCTGGCGACGCCGGATACATGGTGTACGAGCGCAACGACATGAGGGGCGTCAGGCGTTTCTGCATAGCCAAGTACGGCCCCGAGGGCATGGAATTCGAGATGACGGTGGACCTGTTCCCCCTTGACGCCGATACATACACCCCTCTGGACGTCCTTGGCCTCAACATCCTGTCGGCAGGCCAGCGCGTCGAGGTGGTGGACTCCAGAGGCATAGAGGTCGCCGGCGCCCAAGGCCTGGATCTCACCGTGCGCGGGGTGTATATCGACCGCCAGCTGCCCAACGAGGAGGCCAGGGCCGTGCTCCTCACCGACCTGGTGCACGGGCTCATGTTCACCCTGGTGGAGAGGCAGCACCGTCCGGAGGAGCACCGGAAAACGCTTGACCAAATCCTTCAAACGCTGGTGTTCTCCACCTCCTGGGTCAAGGCTTAACTCCAACCGTTGGTATTCGATAATATGCGAATTTGATAGAGAGAAATAAGGAACATACAGAACACTTGGGTGCCTAAGCCTTGACTTGTGTTTACATGTTTACTATTATCTGTTTGAGAGCACCACGACAACACCGAAAAGGGGGGCTGCAGAAATGAAGTCAACAGGTATAGTCCGGAAAGTGGACGAGCTTGGGCGCGTCGTGATACCCATCGAACTCAGACGGACGCTGCAAATCGAAGAGAAGGACTCGTTGGAGATCTACGTCGACGGAGAAAAGATCATCCTCAAGAAGTACGAGCCCGCCTGTATCTTCTGCGGCAATGCCGATGGGATTCGCATCTTCAAAGATAAGAATATCTGCAAGGAATGCTTTGACCTTATGAAGAGCGTCGGGTAAACCCGTTATCTTCCCGACAAGGCAATACATTCCACGGGAGGCGCACGCGCCTCCCGTCCCTATATCTAGCGAGGCTCTTGCGCCTCAAGTGAGTGACCGTCGCACCGCCGCCCCCAGACCCCCGGCCCCTCGACGATCTCGCACCCAGGCACGTCAGCTTCGCCTCTTCGCCCGAACCGCCACGGAATACACTTTCCTCATCGGCAGCCCCAGCTCGCCGGCGGCCTTCGCCGCAGCGTCCCGCAGGCTCAGGCCCTCCGCTGCCGCCAGCTCCACCGCCCGCTCTGCTGCGTCCCGCAGCACCTCCTCCCCGCCGACGCCCGCCCGGTCCGCCTGGCCCGCCTGGGCAGGCGCGCCGTCTACGACTATCACGATCTCGCCTCTGTCGTCGGCGCCTGCCGCCTCCGCGGCCTGCCCCAGGGTGCCACGCCACACCCGCTCGAACTTCTTCGTCAGCTCCCAGCACACCGCGCACCGCCGGTCTCCCAGAACCTGAAAGAGATCCCGCAGTGTGGCAGCGAGCCGATGTGGCGCCTCGTAGAATATGAGCGTTGCTCTGAGGTGTGCCACCTCTTCCAGCGCGGCCCGGCGCTCTTTGGCTTTGCGCGGCAGGAAGCCTATGAACATGAACCTTGAAGACGGCAACCCTGAAACGGTCAGAGCCGGCACGAAGGCAGTGGCGCCAGGCACCGGAACCACCTGGCAGCCCGCTTCGATGGCCTCAGCGATGACGATCTCACCCGGGTCGGATATGCCCGGCGTGCCCGCGTCAGACACCAGCGCCACATCCTCTCCCGCCAGCAGTCGCTGGACGATGGCGCGCGCGCGGCCACGCTCGTTGTGCTCGTGGCACGAGACCAGCTTTGCCGAGATTCCGAGCCTCGCAAGGAGCAACCCGGTGTGGCGGGTGTCCTCGGCCGCCACCAGGTCCACCGACGACAGGACCTCAACGGCCCGATGGGTGATGTCCCCCATGTTGCCCACGGGAGTGGATACCACGTATAACGTGCCGCGCAGCGTGTCGCTCATCCCTCGTAGATCCTCACGACCTCAGGCGTGTAGCCGCCGTTATCGCCATATATGATAAGAGGAGGCAGAACCTTCAAGTCGGGCTTGACGTTCTTCACCGCCTCCACCAGCACCATCATTGGGACGAGCTCCGCGCGGCCGTGCACGAACCGGATCCTACGGGGCTCCAGCTTGCGGGCGCGCAGCGCACAGATCAGGTCAACGAGGCGCACGGGGCGGTACACCATGGCCAGCCGACCCCTGCTCTTGAGCAGGGCGGCGGCGGAGGCGATGACGTCCTCGAGGGTGCACAGCACCTCGTGCCTGGCCTCGGCCCTACCTGCGCCGCCGGCCCCGTCTGGTTGCGCGTCATGGGCCCTGCTGGCCTGGCCAGGCAGGATGCCGCAGCCGGCCTTCATGTACGGTGGGTTCGCCGTCACCACGTCGAACTGCTCCCGCCCGAACCTGGCCGGGGCGTCGCGCAGGTCGCCCTGGAGGATGCTGATGTGCTCCTCCAGGCCGTTGAGCTTGACGCTGCGGGCGGCCATGTCAGCCACGTCCTCCAATATCTCCACGCCCACGATGCTCCTGGGCCGGCGGCGCGCCCAGAGCAGGAGCGGGATCACGCCGGTTCCGGTGCCGAGGTCGATCACGCGGTCGGTATCGCGCACCGTGGCGAACTCCGCGAGGAACACTGCGTCCATGCCGAAGCGGAACCCCACCGGGTTCTGTATTATCACCAGCCCCGACCGCTGCAGGTCGTCAACGCGCTCGTGGGGCCTCACCAGCCCGCCTCGATCAGCTCTCGGCGCGTCCATCGCAGCCACCACCGCAGCCGCCACCGGCGCCATTGCCGCCACCGGTGCCCCCATCGCAGCTATCGTCGGAGCTACCGGCACAGGCGCCACCACAGCTACCCTCGCAAGCGCCCTCGCACCCGCCGTTCACCGGCTCGACGCTATCAGCAGGGAACGAGCACGTCCTGCCGTCGGAGAACTGCACCGTAACCGACGATGTGGCGGGATCGATCGAAAGCACCCGCCCGCAGCCATCTTCCGTCATCACTTCGGTGCCGGGCTCCGGCAGTTCGCTGTGGGGCACGCTTCCCGGGGCGCGCTTAGGGCAATACTCGTACTTCAGGCAGCACATGAGCCTGCCGCAGATCCCAGAGATCTTGGTGGGATTGAGCGACAGGTTCTGCTCCTTTGCCATCTTGATGGATACCGGCTCGAAGTCACCCAGGAACGTGGCGCAGCAGAGCGGACGTCCGCAGGGGCCGATGCCGCCCAGCATCTTTGCTTCGTCCCTGACCCCTATCTGCCTAAGCTCGATGCGCACCCTAAAGACCGACGCGAGGTCGCGCACCAGCTCGCGGAAGTCGACGCGGCCGTCAGCGGTGAAGTAGAAGATTATCTTGCTGTTGTCGAATGTGTATTCCACGTCCACCAGCTTCATGGGCAGGCCGTGGGACGCGATCTTAGCGAGCCCAATGTCGAAGGCGCGTTCAGCCTTGCGGCGGTTCTCCTCCACCTGCCTGGCGTCGGCCTCCGTGGCTATCCTGATGACCTGCTTCAGCGGCTGGACGATATCGTCTTCAGGCACGAACTTCGGCCCCACCACCACCTGGCCGTGCTCGATGCCTCTGACGGTCTCCACGATGACGTGCATGCCAGATGCGAGCTCCAGGTCGCCCGGGTCGAAGTAATATATCTTTCCGGCTTTCTTGAACCGAACCCCAACTATCTTGACCATGTATCAAGGCATCCTCTCACTAGGGCAGCGGCGTCAACAGAGCATAGGCAGCGCGAATTGCAGCATGAGGGCGTCCAGCGCCAGCTGCACGTTGGCGTTGGCGTCCACCGCCTCGCCTGTGTCGATACACCTCTCTGCCCAGCGCTTGAACTGCTCGGGCTGACCGCGTCCGGCGTCCTGCTCGAGCTCGTCGGCGAGGTCCGCGTTGATCAGCATATCGCGGCCGCCGCCAAGCGAAAGCGTCAGCGCGTCCCGCATGTAACTGGCGATAAGGTCGCAGGCGCCCCGAGGCTTGCGGATGGACGCAGCCTCGGAGCTGTTGGCGCTCGCCTTGCTCGCCTTGCTTGCCTTGCCCGTCCTGCTCGCCTTGCCCTCCTTGCCTGCCGCGCTTTCTGCGGCGTCATCGTCTTCGGCGCCCTCGACCCCGTCGGCCGCGTCCGCTTCCGCCCTTGGGTTCCTGAAGATCCTCATCAGGCGCTCTGACGCCGCAAGCGCCTTGCCTCCGTCGCCGCACCACATCACTCCGCGCACGGTCGACAGTATCTCGCCGCGGAGTTTGAAGTACGCCGGATCGTTCGCCAGCCTGGCCATCCTGCCCGGCAGGCCCCCTGAAAGCGCCGCCAGCGTCGCCGCGCGCTCCGCGCTGAGCCCCAGCTCACGCTGGCCCCAATCCACCAGAGTCGCCCTGTCGACGGTGCCAAGTCGGACGCTGTGGCACCGGGACGCGATGGTGGGCAACACCATGTCCTCGTCGTCCAGCAGCAGGATGATGAGGGCGTGCCCCGGAGGCTCCTCCAGCACCTTAAGCAGGCAGTTCTGGGCCGGCTCGGTCATGGCGTGGGCGTCCTCGATCACCCACGTCTTGAGGTGGCTCTCGCCGGGCCTCAGCGAGATCCGGGACTGCATCTCTCTTACCTCATCGATCCCGATTGATGCGCCCTCCGGGCGCACCACAGCATAATCGGGGTGCGCGTCAGACAGCAGCTTCGCGCAGTTCCTGCACTTTCCGCAATGCCATAGCCCCCGCAGGCTCTCGGCTGGCATGTCGGCGCGGCCGGTGCAGTTGGCCGCCACGGCGAGCCCCTTCGCCAGCATGGCGCGGCCGCTTCCCGGCGGGCCCCAGATCATATATGCATGTGATAGCGTCCCGGAGATCAGCTCGGCGTCAAGCTTCTTTATGGCCTCCTGCTGCCCCAGGATCTCCATGGTGGGCATGGCAGGCCGGCCCCCCTTTCCTCTCCTCCTGGACCCGCCCAGACCGGCGCCGCTCCACCCCGCGCGCGGCCAGGAAGTCAAGAACCTGGGCGAGCACCTCTTCGTGCACGCTCTCTGCGGGCTTCCCCGTCACGTCGATGACGCGGAACCTGTCCGGCTCGGCGGCGGCCATCTGGTGGTAGGCGTCGCGCACGCGCTGGTGGAACTCAAGCATGCGCTCCTCAATCCTGTCACCGTGGCTCCTGCCCTTGGCCCGGGCCACGCCCTCGGCGACGTCGATGTCGAGAAGCAACGTGAGGTCGGGGCGGAGACCGTCGGTGGCTATCCTGTTGGCCGAAAGCACGGAGTCTAGGTCCATGCCGAGCCCGTGGGCCTGGTAAGCCAGGCTGGAATCGACGAACCTGTCGGCCAGCACGACCCTGCCTGCCCGAAGCGCCGGGAGTATCACCTCGTGCACATCCTGCGCCCTGTCGGCTGCGAAGAGCAGGAACTCCGTCACCCCGTGCAGACCGGCTGATCGGGTGTCAAGTATTATCTCCCTGATGCGCCTGCCAATGGCGGTGCCGCCGGGCTCCGACGCGGTGGCCACGTCGTAGCCCAGGCGCGACAGGGCCTCGGCAAGCTTTCGCACCTGCGTTGACTTGCCGCTGCCGTCAGGCCCCTCGAAGCTTATGAAAACGCCCCAACCAGATGGCATAGCCGTCTACCTCTTTACGTCCTTAACAACTGTGACCACCAGGCCTCCGTCTGACCCGGCCGCCAGGCCCCGGAACGCCGCGCCCAGGCTTAAGGCGGTGTCGATCACGTCCAGGTGCTCGCTGTCGATGACCTCGCCAGGGTATAGCAGCGGGATGCCCGGAGGGTAGGGCGCCACCACCTCGGCGCATACCCTGCCCTCCGCCTGCGACAGCTTGATGAGCTCGTGCGCAGCCAGCGTGGCCTGTCTGGGCAGAAGCGCCCGCTCTGCCGGCGCGAACAGCGCACTGGTGAACCTGGCCTGGTCGCCTGCGTGCACCCGGGCCCGCACGCCCCGGTCTCCCTGTTCAGAAAGGCCTTTGATGGCGTCAACCAGGGCATCCACGGTTTCAACGGTATCGGCGTAGGTGATGAAGGCGACGACGTTCTCGAAGTCAGCAAGCTCTACCCTGACGTTGTACTCGTCCATGAGCTTGCTCTTGAGCTCGTAACCGGCGATCCCCCTATTCACCATGGAGACCGTGAGCTTCAGCCTGTCCATGCCGGGGCGGTCCAGAACGCGGACGCCCTCGACCTCAGCGAGGCGTTTGCGGGCCCGGGCAGACAGCTCCAGGGCCTTCTCCATGAGCTGGTGGCCGCGCATGCGCACCACGGTGGCGGCGATGTCGAGCGAAGTCATCAGCAGGTACGACGGGCTGGTGGACTGGAGTATCGCCAGCATGCGCTGCACGCGGTCAGGCGGTATCCTGTTGCCCACAAGGTGCAGCATGGAGCTTCCGGTGAAGGAACCCAGCGTCTTGTGGGTGCTCTGCACCACCATGTCGGCGCCCATGTCTACGGCGGAAAGAGGCAGATCCTCGTGCAGGTGCAGGTGCGCTCCGTGGGCCTCGTCTACAAGGAGGGGGATCCCATGATCGTGACAGAGCTTCACCAGCGGCTTGAGGTCCCACGCCATGCCGTAGTAGTTGGGGCGGGTGATGAGGCAGGCCTTGGCGTCGGGATGCTCCTTCAGCGCCCGCTCGTACTCCTCCAGGGGGATGCCCACGCTTATGCCCCACTCCGGGTCGATGGTGGGGTACACGAACACCGGCACCAACCCAGCCAGGATCACGCCGCCGATCACCGAAAGGTGCGCGTCGCGGGGGATGACGATCTTCTGCCCTTCCTTACACGTGGTCATGATCATGGCGTGCACGCCGGCGGTGGTGCCGTTGGTAAGGAAGAACGTGTGGTCCGCGCCGAAGGTGCGCGCGGCCAGGGCCTGCGCGTCCCTGATCACGCCGGAAGGCACGTGGAGGTTGTCAAGGCCACGGGTTTCGGTGACGTCCATCCCGAACATGTGGCGGCGGAACGCCTCTGCCACCTCAAGCGGATAGCCCGGCCCGCCCTTGTGGCCCGGCATGTGGAACCTTACCGGCGCGAGGCGCTGGTAGGCCAGCAGGGCCTGGAACAGCGGAGCGCTGAACTCGTCGAGGCGGATGTGCAGCGGGTCATTGCCTGCACCGAAATGCTTTGACACTGGGTATCGTTTCTCCTTTTGTACCGATGTCATCGGTTACTTATCTTGGCAAAGCGCACATGGCACTTGACTAGAACGTATGTTCGTGTTAATCTCTGGTTAGAGAGAATGCACGTTCTAGCGGTGTCAGCTACTATTATGAGGAGGCGGCCCAGGATGAATAACGTCTTCCGCGTTTACACTTCAGCGGTGCCGTGCTACGCGCCGGGCCCCGCCGGATCCCGCTGGAACGCCATCACCACGATACAGCGTCCATCGGGAAAGGTCATCGCCGAGCTGGTAGCCCCGATAGAGCACGAGGTGCCGGACGGTCCAACGGCCCACCGCGACGCCAGCATCGGCGCGGTGCTTTACGGGCTTCGGGTCGCAAAGCAGCTCAAGGCCAGGAACGTTATAGTGTACTCCGATTCGGCCCCTGCAGTGGAGGCGCTGAACAGGAACGCGCCCCCCAGCCGCTCCAACGCGGCGCTTTACCTGCAGGTGAAGGCGCTGGCTCACAGCTTCGCCTCGGCCAGGTTTCATCTATCGCCCTACCCCGCTATGAGCGACGCCCCCGTCATGGCAGCCGGCTGCTGAATGCCCATGAGCTCGAGGATGGTGGGGGCCACGTCGCCGAAGTTGCCCCCGTCACGCAGGCGGCGCGCCTCGGTTCCCGCAAGTATGAATGGCACCGGGTTCAGCGAGTGCGCCGTGCTGGGCCCGCCGGTGTCATGGTCCACCATGGCGTCGGCGTTGCCGTGATCCGCCGTGACGAGGAGCGCGCCCCCCACGCTTCGAACCGCATCCCACACCTGGCCGACGCACCTGTCCACAGCCTCCACCGCCTTCACAGCGGCATCGAACACGCCGGTGTGCCCCACCATGTCGCAGTTGGCGAAGTTTATCACGGCGAAATCGAAATGGCCCGAGAGGATGCACTTCACGGCCTCCTCCGCCACGCCCGCAGCGCTCATCTCGGGCATCAGGTCATAGGTTGCCACTTTCGGAGACGGCACCAGCACCCTGTACTCTCCAGTGAACGGCCTCTCTCGGCCCCCATTGAAGAAGAACGTCACGTGCGCGAACTTCTCCGTTTCGGCGGCGTGAAGCTGGGTGCGCCCGTGGAGGGCGAGGGTTTCGGCCAGGCCGTGATGGGGCTCTGGCATGCTGAAGGCCACGGGGATGTCAGCGTCGAGGTACTTCATCATGCACACGTAGTGAACCCTCGGGCGGCGGCCCCGATCGAACTTGTCGAATTCCTCAATATTGAAGGCCTGCGTTAGCTGGCGCGCCCTGTCTCCCCTGAAGTTGAAGAAGATCAACGAGTCGCCGTCTGACACCGTGGCGAGAGGGGCTCCGTCGTCGTCAACGATGACTATGGGCAGCACGAACTCGTCTGTCACGCCGGCGGCGTAGGACGCCTCGATGCCGGCCCTGGCGCTCGTGGCGGTGGCTCCAACCCCATGCACCATAGCATCCCATGCGCGCTTGGTGCGATCCCAGCGGTTGTCGCGATCCATCGCGTAGTAACGGCCGCTCACGGTGGCTATGCGCCCGAGGCCGATCTCGGAAAGCCTCGCCTCCAGCTCATCGATGAACGGGAGGGCGCTGGCAGGCGGCACGTCCCTGCCGTCGAGGAAGGCGTGGATGAAAACCTGCCCGACGCCTGCCTTCTTGGCCATCTCCACCAGCGTGTAGATGTGATCCTGGTGCGAGTGCACCCCGCCGGGCGACACCAGGCCCATGAGGTGCAGCGCCTTGCTCGAGGCAACGACCCTGTTCATGGCCTCCAGCAGCACCTGGTTCCGCTGGAACTCGCCCTCCTCGACGAGCTTGTTCAGGTAGGTGAGATCCTGGTACACGATCCGCCCTGCGCCCAGGCATAGGTGGCCCACTTCCGAACCGCCCATCTGCCCCGCTGGCAGTCCCACGGCCTCGCCGTGCGCAGGCAGCGTGGTCCAGGGGAATTCCGCAAGGAGCTTATCGTAAACTGGAGTATGTGCAGCAGCTATCGCGTTGCCGGGCGAAGGCGGCGCATAGCCCCAGCCGTCCATGATGACTAGCACAACCGGTTTGTATATCCTAATGGAAAAGCACCCCCCATTGAGACGCCTCAGCCGTCAGGCCCAGCCAGACAGCAGGATTATAGTATCATACACGCGTCAACAATTAAATGAGGGCGTGGGGCCGCCCACATGGTGAGCTTACTCCACGCCCGTGTTCCTGTTCCTAGGCCTCCTAGGCGCCGCGGATGGTGAGCGTCAAAGAGCAGGGGGGCGCCGCGGCGGCGACAACCCGCCGGTGGGTCGGTTTGGCGTGACCTCGACGCGACCTATCCATGGGGCACCCTGGTCTCTCCGCCTGCAGTGGATTGAAGAAGGAAGCCGGCGCCTCAGCGCCGGCTGTGCCTTTTCCCCGCTACACGCGTTGTGCCATCATCGATGTCGTGAAGCGCAATGAAGCGCTCCGCTGTCCGCGCCGCGATCGTGCGTAAACGCCCCACCGGCAGGCCGAAACTGGACGAAAGCGACCCGTCCATGGGTCGGCTTGCACGGCCCAGCCTGCCGGCGGCTCCCTCGTGCGGTTTGACGCTCCCGGTAGGACGCTCGCCGCGGATGTTCACGGCGTCATGCCTAGAATATGGAGAAGGAGACGATGGCCGACGCGAACACGATGGAGACCATGGATATCAGCTTGATCAGGATGTTCAGCGACGGACCGGCCGTGTCTTTGTAAGGGTCGCCTACGGTGTCGCCGACCACGCCGGCCTTGTGAGCCGTTGAACCCTTGCCGCCGTATTTCCCTGACTCGATGTACTTCTTGGCGTTGTCCCATGTTCCGCCGGCGTTAGCCATCATCACTGCAAGGAGGAAACCCGTGACCACGGTGCCCACGAGGAGGCCGGCCACGCCCTCCACTCCCAGGAGAACGCCCACCACTATGGGGGCCACGATGGCCAGAAGCGCCGGGGGAACCATCTCGCGCTGGGCAGCGGCGGTGCACAAGCCGACGCACGAGGCGTAGTCCGGCTTGGCCTTGCCCTCCATCAGCCCGGGAATCTCCTTGAACTGCCTGCGCACTTCCTCGACGATCTTCTCGGCGGCGCGCCCCACTGCCTGCATGGTCATGGCAGAGAACACGAATGGAAGCATCCCACCGATGAACAGGCCCACCAGCACCGCGGGGTTCATCAGGCTCACGGCCAGGTTCATGTCAGGCGCCACGATGCTGATCTGGTCGCGGTAGGCCGCTATCAGGGCCAAAGCCGTTAGGCCGGCCGAACCGATGGCGAAGCCCTTGCCGGTGGCGGCGGTGGTGTTGCCCAGGGAGTCAAGGGCGTCGGTGCGCTCGCGCACGTGCGGAGGCATGCCCGCCATCTCGGCGACACCGCCGGCGTTGTCGGCGACGGGGCCATACGCGTCAGTGGCCAGGGTTATCCCCAAGGTGCTGAGCATGCCCACGGCCGAGATGGCTATCCCGTACAAGCCGTTCAGCTCGCTGGCTGCTCCCCCTGCCAGGTAGTAGCTGGCGATGACTGCGACGCCCACGATGACGATGGGTAGCGCGGTGCTCATCATGCCAACGGCGGTGCCGGAGATGATGACGGTGGCGGGGCCGGTAATGGCCGCCCGAGCCACCAGCTGCGTGGGCTGGTAGTCAGCGGATGTATAGTACTCAGTCACCCGGCCGATGGCCACGCCTGCAGCCAAGCCGGAGATGACTGCCCAGAAGATGCCGGTGTATTGAGGGCCAAGGATGCCCCTCACCAAGAACCAGCTGAGGATCACCATCAGGATGGAGCTGGTGTTCACCCCGCGCCTGAGGGCCGCCAAGAGCAGGGACTGCTGCGCGCGCTCGCCGGTGCGCACCATGAAGCTTCCAACTATGGAACACAGCACGCCTGCGGCAGCCAGCACGAAGGGTAGCGACACCCACCTCACGCCCATCCCCATGGACGCACCCAGGGCCGAGGTGGCTATGATGGAGCCGACGTAGGACTCGTAAAGGTCGGCACCCATTCCTGCCACGTCGCCTACGTTGTCGCCGACATTGTCGGCGATGACCGCGGGATTGCGAGGGTCGTCCTCGGGTATGCCCTGCTCAACCTTGCCCACCAGGTCGGCCCCGACGTCGGCGGCCTTGGTGAAGATGCCGCCGCCCACCCTGGCGAACAGCGCCATGGAGCTGGCCCCCATCCCCGACGTGAGCATGACGGAGGTAATGGTATTCAGCATGGTTGTGTTGTCAGCTATGGCGTCGATGGCGGAGTAGTACCACGTGAGGCCGAAGTACCAGAGGCAGAGGTGCACCATGGACAGGCCAACCACTGTGAGGCCCATTACGGAGCCCGATGAGAACGCCAGGCGCAGGCCGTCGTTTAGGCTCTTCGCAGCCGCCTGGGCAGTCCGCGCGTTTGCCTTGGTGGCGGTGACCATGCCTATGTAGCCGGCGAGGCCGGAGAAGAAGCCGCCGCTCAGGAAGGCGAAAGGCGTGAAGAAGCTTACGTGACCTGCAGACGCAAGCACTAGGAGGACGGCGAACATGGCCACAAAGAAGAAAACAACGCCCTTGTACTGGCGTCGCAGGTAGGCGTAGGCTCCTTCTTTGATTGCCTCCGAGATGCTCTGCATCTTGGCGTTTCCAGGGTCTTTGCTGCCTATCAAGCTGGACAGGTAGCCCGCCGTTGCGAGAGAGGCCACAGCACTAACCGGTATGAGGTACGACAGTGGTCCAAAATCCATCGGCTCCGACACCCGGCTGAGCCGGTACCGGGTGCCCTCACTCCCTCCCTTGAGGTCAAGCTGTAAAATCAGCTTATCATGCCCAAATTGCCTAGTCAAACTCGTTTATGCAAACTTGCATAAATCTCCCGGCCTGCTTGGAGGCTTATGGGCACGAAACCAAGTCAGGCGGCAGCTGCAGGCGCAGCCACCGCCTGACACTTCACGCGAACAGCCTGCCACGAAGCCCAATCATTCCCTGAACGCTTGACTGTGATACCCTGCAACGCTTGACAGAACTATGAGAGGAATGCATAACCGGCGTGGCTTTACGGTGACTCCCCGGCAAGATGATTCAGGTACTCCGGCCGGGCGCGAGTGTGGCTCGTTCCTACTTCAACGGCCGCCTGCATCAGCGTGGCGAGGGAAAGATGCACCGATAGGGGTAGCATGTCGATGGACGGCTCCCGTCTGCCGGTGATCCCGTCCACTGCTCCGGCTTCCACCGCTCCCACCAGCACCCTCTCGACGCTTTCGGGGTCCGCGAGTATGCCGGGGATCTCAGGGTTCATCGCTTGCAGCGCCGCCAGCACCGCGTAGGCAACGTCATCAGAGACCGAACCCACCACCGTAACGTCGGCATCATCCGCCGCCGCCACCCCTCCACCGCAGCCGCAGACGCACTTCGTCCCGAAGGGCGTACACCCTGCCACAACGTCCGTCAGGGCTCCCATGCCCAGCTCGTTGCCGAGATCCCCTATCGCAACGGTACGAACACCCCGCCGCGCGGCCTCGGCGTAGAGCACGTCGACCTTGGCGGTGATGTCGCTCATCGGCTTGCCCCAGGAGTTGTGGTGGACTCCTTGGCGGTTCCTGCCCGGGCGTTCAATGGTGAGCCACAGGCACGGCTCCACCTCGTCGATGAACGGCCCGGCCACAGAGTGCGCCTCTTCCCAATCCATCGGAGCGGGCACCATAACGGCACAGCCCTCGCAGTCGCACCGTATCACCTCAGCAGCTGCCAGAGCGGCCCTCACGTCCACCGCGTCGGCTGAGGTGGCCTCCGTTACCCGAAGGCCGGCGCCCCTGCACGCCCCGGCCAGCGCCTGAGTGGCGGCAGGCTCACATAGGAGCACAGGCAGGGCCTCGGTCGCCGCGCTGATGCCCCTGGCCAGGAGTGCCGCGCCGGTTAGCCCGTCGGTTTCCGGCGCGCCCGCAGACCGGATCATGAAACCGGTGGACAGCGCGAACCTGGCGCGCCTGCCACCGGCGCCAAGGGCCCTGTGGCCCAAGCAGGCGTGGATTATGGCGCTGGCCGCGGCCAGCGTCAGTGGGCGTCCCTGACGTTCCCTGGCAGCCCGGTAGAGCCGCCCCACCATGCCCCTGGCATGAAAGTCTATGTTCATGAGGTTGTCCAATGACTCGCATATGACGTAAAGGGCCGTGTTGGGTTGGCAATCCGGCTGCATCCCTGGCATGACCTCCTGCTCCTGGCTAGCACGCTGCCGAATATCTTCGCTCCGCATACATGGATTCCCTTCTCCGCGGGTCCAGTGGCCATTGCCGGGGCCACTCCAGCGACATGAGCAGGCAAAGATACCCTGCGGGAAGGAGGTGGGAACGCCACGCGAAATCTGCTATGGTTTCGTATTGGAGGTAGGATCACATCATGCAGGGTTCTTCGAAGAAGCCGTCCTCAAGACCAACACGCCGCATCTTCCTCCGCGCGCTGGCCGCGGTGTGCTGCCTGCTCGTCGTGGCTGTCGCGGCGGCATACTACATGATACACATCACCATGCCGGAGATCCCCCAACGGGGCAATCTGGCAGGGAGGGTCACCAGGCCCACGGGGCTAATACCCTACGCCATGCCGGGGCTCGGGGGAGTGCTGGTGACCGCCGAACCCGGAGGCTACACCGCTACCACCGATCGCACCGGCACTTACTGGATGGACCTGCCTGCCGGCGTGTACACCGTGACCTTCTCGAAGCCTGGCCGGGAGCCCCACTCGGAGAAAGCAGTGATCACCGAGGCCGGCCAGCACCTGATATTCGCCGCCCTGTTCCCGGAGCCCAAGGCGGCGCCCGTGGCGAAGCTGGAGGGCCCCGCACCGGCCGAGGAGCCGCTTCCCTACGGCTCCAGCGCAGACTTCTCTGCCGTCGGTTCGAGGAACGTTTCCCGCCACGGCATCAGGTGGGAGGTGCGTGACGGCTCGAGCCAGCTCTTGATGGACCCTTACCAGACTGAGCCCACGCCGCTGCAACTGGCCCCCTCACCGATACCTGGATCGTCGCCGCTGAGGTTCAGCTTCGTGCCGCCGGCGCCAGGCAGGTACGAGGTGACGCTGATCCTCACCAACTCCGCCTCGAACAGGGAAAGCCGCGCGTCCGTGAGCTTTGAATGCGCCAACACCCCGCCACAGGCGGTAGCCAGGACCGTCGGCGTGCCCCGGGTGGTGCAGGGCGACGCGGTGTTCCTAGACGGCTGGGCGGTTGACGAGAACATGCCGTCGCCGGAGCTGTACAATCCTGGCGGAAACGAGCCCGACACCTACGGCAAGAACCACGACTGGGGCCAATCGCAGTTCAGCTGGGAGTGGCGCCTCGAACACATCGATGAAACCGGAAACCGCACCGATGTCACAGCCCAGCTGATGCCGCAAACCCCCGTTTCGGCCGGCGCCGCCGACGACACCGACGCCGCAAACCCCATGGCCGCCGCCCGCACGTCGCAGCGACCATGGTTCATCGCGAGCCAACCCGGCTCTTACGTGGCAACCCTGACAGTGTGCGACAACGACCCTCACGGCCAGGCCGCCACCGGCAGCGCGAGCGTGACAGTGACCGTCTTGCGCCCGGAAGCCGCCTACGTTGAGGACGAGTCGCAGTGTGCACGGTGCCACGCCGACAACTGGCCAGCCACCGGGGGCATGAGCTGTCAGTGGTGCCACGGCCCCGCAGGGCCGCACCTTGAGGCCAAGGGCGACCAGGCCAAGCGGTCCACCATCGGCGTATCGTACAGCCCTAGTACCTGCGCCAAGTGCCACCAGGCCCAACACCAGGAGTGGAGTCTCTCCAGGCACTCCGACGGCTACGCCTTCGGCGACCTGGAGATCGCCCGCCCATTGATGCTGAACTGCGCCAAGTGCCACTACCCTGAGGGGTTCGCCACCGCCATCGACCAGGCCCGGCGGGAAGGCGTGAGCTTCGGCGAGGTGGAGTTCAAGCGTCCCTTGTTCCCCGGAGGGCCCATGTTCTTCGACTACAGCAAGCTTCCGGCGTACCACGGCGAGGGCGTGGCCTGCCTCAGCTGCCACGACTCCCACGCGCCCGCGGCCGCCCACACCGCCGACGCTGCCGCGGCCAGCACCACCGCCGACGGCTCCCGCCGTCTTGAGGCGGGCCTGCGGGTCGATCCCGCCGAACTTTGCGGAACGTGCCACGAGGAAAAGTGGCAGAACGTGCTACTCAACGGCACGGCGGCCCAGGTCGGGTCGGCCTACGAGTACCCGGGGCACGAGTATCCCCGTTTCAACCCGCACAGCACGTCCGAAAGCTGCATCCTCTGCCACATGAACGACGCCGGCCGTTCAGACCTTGCGGGCCACACCATGAGGATGAGGGAAGCAGGCCCCGACGGCCAGCTGGGGGGCTTCGGCCCGTCGTACGCCGACCCGAGCCGGCTGAGACAGGAATCCACCGACGACGCACTCAACATCGAGCCGTGCCTGACGTGCCATCCGGATGCCCAGACCTTCAACATAAACGGGGCCCAGGAGCGCGTTTACCAGCTGTGGACGGAGCTCGGCCAGCTGCTCGCAGCGGCCAACGGCGGGAAGTTGCCGGGATACAGGCCAGGCGACAAGTGCGCCACCTGCCACAGAGGCGGAACCCTGCCCTTCGATAACGACCCCGACCTCGTGCTGGAGAACGCGTACACCAACTACAAGCTCGTGGGCAACGACAGGAGCTGGGGCATACACAACTACGACTACGCCGTGAAGTTGCTCACCGATTCCATAGAGGCCGTGCGCGCCTTCGCGGGCCCCGCCGGCACCGGCCGCCAATAAGACGCTGAGAACCTACCGCACAAGAGTTGAACCGCGACACCTCACCGATGCCGCGGCTCTTCATCTCCAAAGCTCTGCTGCCCTGTGGCGCCTCAGTTCGCTGCCTCCAAAGCCGCGCGAAGATTGTTCCCGGCCGCCGCCAGCCGTAGCCTGGCCTCCTCCACGTCCAGGTCCGTCACGCCCATCACCACCGCGAGCCGGATATCCCCATCGGCCATCTCCAGGAGCTTCGTCGCGGCCTCCTCATCCACGCCTGCCGCGATGCTCACGATGCGCTTCATGCGCCGTGAAAGCTTGCTGTTGGCCGGCTTCAGCTCGATCATGAGGTCCTTATAGACCCTCCCCAGCTTCACCATGGACGCAGTGCTTATCATGTTCAAGATCATCTTCTGGGCCGTGCCCGCCTTCAGCCTGCTGGACCCCATGATCACCTCCGGCCCCACCACAGGCGTTATCGCCACGTCAGCCGCCGCCTCCAGCGCTGACCCGGGGTTACACGATATGCCCACCGTGGCCGCACCTGCCGCCTTCGCCTGATGCACCACGCCCAGCACGTAGTTGGCCTGGCCGCTCGCTGACAGCCCCACCACCACGTCGTTCACCCCCAGGCCCAGCCCCTTCGCGTCGGCAACGCCCCTGTCGTAGTCGTCCTCCACGCCCTCCTGCGCCCTGGTGAGCGCCTGCTCGCCGCCGGCCATCAGTACCTGCACCATCTCGGGAGGGGTCCCGAACGTCGGCGGACACTCAGCCGCATCCAGCATGGCCAGGCGTCCGCTGGTCCCGGCGCCTGCGTACACCAGACGTCCCCCTGCGGAGAGCCCCTTCACCACGAGCTCTACAGCCTTTGCAACATCGTCCAGCACCAGCTCCACAGCATCTGCCACGAGCTTGTCCTCGTCGTTCATGAGCTTCACGATCTCGTCCACGCCCATCGTGTCCAGCTCGGCCGACCTGGGGTTGCGGCTCTCGGTAATCGCCACGCATTCTCACATCCTTTACGGCGCTATTTCAGGCCAGGGATCGTCACCGGGAGAGTTCCGACAGGATCCACTTTTCCGAAGACTACCTCCGCCGCCGCCTGCATGCTGCAGTCCCTGAAGCCGAACGCGGCCACGTAGGTGCCGATCTCGGGAAAGCCCGCGATGTCGTAGGGATTCCTCATTGCCACCACCACCGGCGGCCCGACCTCGGCCAGCGCCTTCACCAGCTCCGCCTGGGCAGGGTAGAGGTGCCCGTTGTATGTGCCCACGATGACCAAGTCTCGCCCTGAGGCGCTCTCCACCGTATCCCTTATCTCCTTTTCACCTGGAGACTGGGATACCCTTGTCTCCTCCGCAGACGGCACCAGCGTCCTCACCGCCCTGGCCAGCGGCGACGCGCCCAGCTGGGCGTCTTCAACCATGGTGAGACTGCTCACATCCACGCAGACCACCAGCACGTTGCCGCGCCCCTCGACATCGAAGGGGATGAGGCCGTCGGCGTTGCGCACCAGCGCAATTGACCTGCGGGCGATGTCGAGTGCCAGCTTCCGGCTGGCGGGCGAGCCCACCTTCGGGGCGGTGCCGTCGCTGATCTCAGGCTCCAGCAGGCCGAAGCGGGCCTTGGCCTCAAGCACGCGCCGGACAGCCGAATCCAGCCGCTCGCGGGCGATCCGGCCCTCGCGGGCCGCCGTGAGGATCTCGCCAATGGCCTTCTCCTGCTCGCCGGGGTCGTGGCACATGAGCACGATGTCGGCGCCGGCGTTGATGGCCATGATGCCCGCCTCGCCCAGTCCGAACCGCTTGGAGATGGCGCCCATGAACAGGTCGTCCGTGATGATGACGCCCTCGAAGCCAAGCTCGTCGCGGAGCAGGCCGGTGAGCACGTTACGGGAGAGCGTGGCCGGAAGCAGCGGCTCCGGCTCGTAAGCGGGGAAGAATACGTGGGCCGTCATTATCGCCCCGACACCGGCCTCTATCGCGGCCCTGAAGGGCACCAACTCGACCCGGTTCAGCCTCTCGACGCTGTGCGGAACGGTGGGCAAGTCGAGGTGGGAGTCGATGGTCACGTCGCCCTTGCCCGGGAAGTGCTTGGCGGTGGCCATCACCCCGGCCCCCTGCGTGCCTTCGATTGCCGCGGCGCCAAGGCGCGCCGCGAGTGCGGGATCTTCGCCGTAGCTTCTCACGCCGATACCGGGGTTCGCCGGGTTGTTGTTCACGTCCAGCACTGGGGCGAGGTTCATGTTCAGCCCCAGCGCCCTCATCTCCTCGGCCATCACTCGCGACGCTGCTCGCGCCAGCTCAGGATCGCCAACGGCCCCCAGCGCCATGTTCCCAGGGAACACAGTGGTCCCTCCTCTGACCAGGCGGGCGACCACTCCTCCCTCCTGGTCGATGGCGGTGAGGAAGCCGATGGGCGTCCGTCGCGCCGCAGCCAGCCGCTGAAGGTCGTCGGTGAAGGCGCGCATCTGCCGGGGATCCACGTAGTTTCTGCCCAGGAAGATCACGTTTCCCACGTGGAACCGTTCGAGACGGGCCTTCAGTGCGGGGGAGAGGTAGGTCTCCTCCATGCCCACCATCAGCACCTGGCCCACCTTTTCCTCCAGGGTGAGGCTTTCAAGCAAGGCGTCTACGCTCATTGAAGACCACCCTTCCTGCCAGACACCGCCTGCCTGGTCTTGACCAGGCAACCCATGGCCTCATCGTATCTTGTCATCGCCACCAAGACGAACAGGCAGTCGATGATGGAAAGCTGAGCGATCCTTGACGCCGTGGCGCCCCCGCGCATGCTGCTTTCGGACGCCGAGGTCAGCAGCACTATGTCTGACAGCTTCGCCGCGGTGGAGTCGGGGTGGTTCGTTATGCACACGGTGTGCACCCCCATGGACCTTGCCAGACCAATCACCTCCACCACGTCGGAGGTCTCGCCGGAGTGCGACAGCGCCACCAGAACGTCGCCCTCGCGCATCAGCGCAACGCGGGTGAGCATCAAGTGCGGGTCAAGCTCGCACTCGGCGGATATGCCGATCCGCATCAGCTTCTGCTTGGCGTCTAAAGCGACAATGCCGGAGGCCCCCATGCCGAAGAAGCTCACCGTGCCGGCTTCCGCCATGAGCCCAGCGGCCTGTCGAAGCCTTTCGGGGTCCAGCACCTTCATGGTGTCAGACAGGGCCACGGCGTTGGTGTTGAAAACCTTCTGCATGATCACGTCGGGCTCGTCGTCAACCTCCACCAGGCCGAACGCGGTGGACGTTGACGCCGCGAGATCCCGCGCCAGGGCCAGCTTGAGTTGGACGAATCCCTCGAACCCCAGGCTCTGGCTGCATTTCACCACCGTGGACTCGCTGACGCCTGCCTCGGCTCCCAGCTGCATCGACGACATGCCCACCACGTCGTGGGGATGCTCCATGATGTACCTCGCCACCTTCTGCTCCGAAGGGCGCAGCGAGGGCAACTTTCCCCTGATGAGAGGCAAACAGTACAGTGACAAGGGCCCCACCTCGCAGACCATCCGAACCGTAGCCGAACTGTGCCCGAACCGTAACCGAACCGAGGACGAACCGTAGCCGGGAGGATGCAGGATGGATTTGGAACAGCTCTGACCGACACATTCGCCGCGGCAGGAAGGAATCCTTCCTCCGCGGTCTCAGTTTGGAATACTGTCTGACTGGGTGTGCGTGCGGCAGGGGCCGTGCCGGGCGCAGGTGGAGTAAGCGTCGAATACCGACACACCGGTGGGTCACCGCCGTCAGCTCCATCCAGAGAACGTCACGTGCCGCTCGGACCTCTCAATGCCGCACCTGACGTAACAGGTAGAATGCCAGGCCGGCGCCGCGACGCCAGTTCCGCCCTCCCGTTGCCATCGCTATCCGCTACGGGTCTCCTCACGCTCGACGATGGATATCATCTGCAGGAACACCTGCTCCGTTTCGTCCAGCCGCTGCGGCACGACGCGGTCGACGCTGTCGCCGGCATTGTGGTAGGAATCAGGCTTTCCAGGATCGCCGTGACCGACGCCTATGGCCTGGAGGCCGGCCGCCAGCAGACGGCCGGAATCGTCAAAGATGGATCCGGCGTTGACCGCAGGTGAAAGCCCCAGGGTGGAGAGGGCCTCCTGGTAGAGCCGCAGAGCCTGCTCCGAAACGCAGTACTTGGAAAGGAACGTGCCTGATGACTCCCAGTAGCAGAAGGGCGCCGCGCCGCCGACCAGCTCGCAGTTGATCACCGGCCCCTCAGCGAACCCACCCATCGCCACCGCTCCGGCCGCGGCGTACGCGGCCGACCCCTGCATGTTCACTTCCTCGCCGCCGAAGAAGACAAGCCTCACGGCGGTGCGCTCGAGCTGCGGTTGGTGCGGCTGGCTGGAGGCGAGCTTCTCCGCGAGGCTCATCAGCACGGCCACGGCCGCCCCGTCATCCCTGGCACCGGGGCTTTGCAAGTGCGCAGGCACCAGCAGGCCGCCGCCGAAAGCCAGCGCCAGCATGAACAGGCCCGCCACGCCGACGCCGGCAAGGGCCAGCAGTATCACCCGAGACGCGGTAGGTGCCGCCCTGCGCGTTGACAGGGTCCACCGGCGCCGGGGCCTGCAGAACGCCACGCCCACGGCGGACGCCGCGATCAGGCACGCCATGGCCACCGGCGCGAAGCTGTATATGGGCTTGCGCTGTTCGTGGTCGAAAAGGTCGGTCTTGGAGTCGTAGTGGGCGGAGAAGGTGATGTAACGGTCCGCCGCGGCCTCGCCGCCAGGCGGAAGGAAATCGGCTATGACGTTGACGCCGGTGCGTCCGCCTATCCAGCTGACCACCGGCACATCGAACTCGAACTCTGCAATGTAAACCGCGGGTATGATCAGCGAAAGGAGAAGCGCGATCCAGTAGCGCCTCTTCACAAGGAGCACCAGGCAGGCGATGCCGATCGTCAGAAAAAAGGCTCCGGTCACTGCCTGCATGTATGGCCTTAGAAAGAACTCCTGCACCTGGACTCGCCCGGAAAGGGAGCCCATGAAGTCGGCTATGGCACGAGCGGTCTCTTCGCAAGCCTGTGATCCATTGGGCCTCGGAACCGCGATGTTGAGCAGAATGTCGTATGCCGTCACCTGGGTCATCTCCTAGCCCGCCGAATTATGTCGAGAAGCACACCCAGGTATTCAAGTCATACAGGGCATCTTCCTGCTCCGCCTTTGCTTGCAGCTCACGCCCGCTGGCCCGCGGCTTGCGCCGCCTATCACTTCGGCAGCTTCGTAAACTCTATGCTGCCTGTGGCGTCTCTGCCCGCTATCGTGATGGTGTACTCGCCTGCCTCATGGACCCTGATGACGAACATGCCTGTGTTCAAGCCGTTGCCTGCGTAGGCATTGTATCCGTCGGTCGAGTCGATCGCGAGGGCGATGTTACCGCTGTGACGCGTGGTCTTCACCTGAAGGTTGTCGTTCTCACTGAGGAACAGCTTGCGTTCCTCACGCCCGCTCCACCTGAGAAGGTCCACCCTGCACACAGTTCCCAGCTCGTCTCCGGTGACGCTGATGTTGCCATCGGTTCTGCAGCCGGCAACAGCCATCGATAGAGTAGCAACAAAGGCGAGGATGATCAGGGTTTTCTTCAACGAAGTCTCACTCCTTAGTTCTGCCGCGCATCCGCGGCGAATCGTATGAGCAGTTCGTCAACGAATCGGTCTCTCTCGTTCATCCACGGGTTGTGGCCAGAGTGTTCAAACCACACGAGTTCCTTCTCCGGAGCTTCCAGCATTGCCGCGTAGTCCTCCACAAGCGCCGGCGGCGCGTTCAGGTCGTGCCTTCCCTCGAAGAAGTACACCGGCACGGCCAGCTCGGCGTAATCCTCTCTCATGTCGATGCCGTAAAGCTGCGGGTATACGTGGCCGTAAGTGCTTATCATCCCGCGCACGAAGTTGATCTTGTCAAGCAGTCCGTATTCTGGAGACAGTATGTCGCGGATGGTGTTGTAACCGCTGTTGTAGATGGCCGGGTTCTGCGCCATATGCCTGCTGAGATAGTTCAGATAGACTGCGCTCCTCAACGCCACACGCCCTCCGCAATACGGCGGCATGCCGTTGGCCTTCAGCCTGCGCAGCATGGCCGCGTCCCCATCCCTCGTCGCGAGTTCCATCGCCTTCTCGTAGTCCAGCTGCTCTGTCTCGACGAAGTCCACCATCTGCCCAGTGCCCACAAACGCGTGGTAAAGCTCGGGATACCGATCCACCAGGAACACCCCAAGCGCACTGCCCCATGACTCGCCCACCAGATAGATCTTCTCCTGGCCGAACCGCTCGATGAGGTACTCAGTGAGCGCGCGTCCATCCTCGATGTAGGTTTCAACAGTGATGTTCTTGATGGGAATCGTGCCATACGACTTCCCGGCCCCAGGCTGGTCCCAGCCGACCACCACGAAGTGCTTCTCCAGTCCTGCCAGCTCGTGCCTTACCGCTGCCAGCTGCGTTCCTCCGGGCCCTCCGGCCAGGAACAGCAACACCGGATTCCGCCTGTCGTACCCGCGGATGCTGATCCACTGCTTTCTCCCGTTCAGCTTCACCTGCACCAGCTCAGCGATGCTGTTCTCCGGCACCTTCCCGGAGGCATCGAGGATGGCGGGCGTCTCCGCCCTAAGCTGCGAGACCACCACGAGCCCCACAACGACCACCACGGCCGCCGCGGCCAGACCAAACGCCTTCCTCAGGTCCACCACCCTGTCCGGGTTCACCCGCCTCCTGGCGTGGTGCGTCGCGACCCACGCCGCAAGCACCAACGCGCGAACCAGCGCAACTATCGCGATAAGAGTCACAATCACAAATAACACTGTCTCGATCATGATCACAGCCTCCACCAACAGGTTTGCTCAGAGCGGCCTCGCGTAGATGCTCTCGATGGTGCTCCCCACCAGCGGCGCGTCGGTGATGCGGCTGTCCGCCCTCACCAGGCCGCTTTCTACAGCCAGCCTCTGAACGACGATGGCCTCCTTCGCCCGCCTCAACGGTTCGCGGAACGCGAACAGCCCCTTCGGCCTCAACAGCCTCGAAAGCTCCGGGATCACGCCCGCAAGATCCTCGTCGGGGATGCGGTGCAACGCGAGATGGCAGTAGATGAGACCGAAGCTCGCCGCCGGCAGCGCCCGAACGTCCTGCAGATAGGTGACGTCGGTGCGATGGCGCAGAGTCCTCCGACAGGCCTCGATCCATCTTGCCGACGCGTCCACGCACGTCAAGAATCCACCTTGAAGACGCCCAGCCGCATAGTAAGCAACCGCGCCCAGGCCGCAGCCGAAGTCCAGCACCGCCTCGTCACCATTGATCGGCAGCCTATACGCGTAGTCCCTGTAGACGGTCTCGCCTAAGATGCGAAACGCGAGACTCGCGCGGAGGATCTCAAAGCCCGATGGTTCGCACTGCACCGTCGTTCGCCCCCGTCTCCAAGTTCAGAATGGATGAGGCCATGCTCGGTTCGGCCGCCATTACGATAGCAGACGAACCTTAAGCACAGCCTCGTCAAACCTTAAATCCGTCTTAAGCTATGGGGAGAGTTATCATAAAGGCGCTGCCCGACGGCTGGCCAGGCAGCAAGCTCAGCTGCCCGCCGTGGGCTTCCGCGATCCTCCGGGCGATGGACAGTCCGAGCCCGCTTCCGGAAGGCGTGGCCCCGGATGTGCCGGAGCCGTCCAGCCTCACGAAGGGCTTGAAGACGTCCGTCGCGAACAGGCCGGGGATGCCGCACCCGTCGTCGCTGAAGGCGATCACCACCTGATCATCCTCGCGACGCAGGCCCACGCGCACGGTGGTGCCCGCCGGGTTGTAGCGGATGGCGTTGTCGGCGAGGTTCTGGAACACCCGGTCCATCCTGGGAGGGTCGATCATCGCGAACACGCCCTCCTCCGGGATGTCGAACTCGTAATGGAACCCGGCCCGCTCCAGCAGGGGTACCAGCCCGCCGCATACCTGCCTCAGATACTCGCACGCATCGATCCTCCTGACGTTCAGCTTGAACTCCGGGCTATCCATCTTGGAAAGCTCCAGCAGCTCCGAAAACAACATGTTCGCCTTCTCGCTGTTGTCGCGGATCACTTTGAGGTGCGCGGCCCGCTCCGTCGCCGGAAGGTCGGGGTTGTTCAGGCAGAGCTCGGCGTAGCCAGCGACATTCGCCAGCGGGTTTCGAAGGTCATGGGAGACGCCCAGCACCAAGTCACGCCTGTTCCGCTCAGACCTCTCCCTCAGCGCCATCTCGCGCTCGATGCGATCAGCCATATCGTTGAACGTGTCCTGGAGCTCCGCGAACTCGTTCTTGAGCCGCAGATCCACTCGGACGGAATAATCGCCCTCACGCAGGATCCGCGTGGCGTCGCGCAGCTTCCGCAGAGGGGTGGTGATGGCTGACGCGGTGATCCTCGAGTAGACGGTCATGAGGCCTGCAAGCAACGAGAGATAGACGAGGAGGACCAAGACTAGGACCGAGCCAGCGTAGATGAAATCGCTGCCGGCGGCATCCTTGTTGTAGATCAACGAAAGGTCAAGCCTGAGCGACGTGGGGAAAGTGACCACCAGCCAGAATTCGCCCTCCGGCTGATAGACTATGTCGTGGTTATATGGCCTCTTGCCGCTTCCAGTCAGGAACGCGGTGAACTCCTCCGGGCTCAGCCTGCTCTTTCCGATGGTGTCGAGGCCAGCTGAGTAAACGACCTCGTAGTCTCCGTTGATGACCTGCACCCCGCCGCCGGCGGCCACCACCGCGGACGCGTCGATCTCTCTGTAGTCCTCCCTGAGAATGGAGCGCGCCGGATACCTGTTCTTCATCAGTCTGCCGGAGATCAGCGCGCTACCAAACGACAGAAGCGTGACAGCCAGGTACGTAGCGATGGCGGCGATCAGGAGCATCACCAGGTAGTTGGTTAGGAACTCCCGCGACAGCCTCCTTCTCATGGTCTGCCGCCTGTATCATGAAGCTTGTACCCGATTCCCCGCACAGTCTTCAGGTATCGCGGTTCGTGCGGGTTCGTCTCGATCTTGTTGCGCAGGTGACTCATGTGGACCATCACGGTGTTGTCGTCGTAGTAGAACTCATCGCCCCATACTGCCTCGTAGAGCTGCCTCTTGGTGAACACCTTCTCGGGATGCTCCATGAAGTACAGGAGAAGCTTGTACTCCTTCGCGCCCAGCTCTATGAGCTCTCCGGCTCTGTATACACAGCACGTGTCCTTGTCGATGCATAGGTCGCCGTAGGTTATGAGCGAGCGGCTCCTGCCGGCGGGCGCAAGATACTCGTTGCTCCTGCGCAGCTGCGCACCTACCCGGGCAAGCAGTTCCACCATGGAGAACGGTTTCGACAGGTAGTCGTCGGCGCCGAGCCCGAGTCCGAGCACCTTGTCGATGTCATCAGTCCTCGCAGTTAGGAAGATCACCGGGATGGTGCTGACCTCTCGAATCTTGCGCAACAAGCTGAAGCCGTCCACCACCGGCATCATCACGTCGAGAATGGCGAGGTGGCAGGGCTGAGCCTGTAGTACCTGCCATGCTTCCTTCCCGTCCTTTGCAGCGACCACTTCGTAACCTGCTTCCTGAAGGCTGATTCTGAGCAGGTTGCGGATGTCCGCATCGTCCTCCGCCACCAGGATTCTCATGGGATCAGTGCACCTCCGCGGCACGGCAACGAAAAGAGCAGCGCCCACCGAAAACAGGCGCTGAGCGCTGCCCTAGAGGCCGCCGCGCGCTACTCACATGCTACTCAACTGTTTCGATTCGCACGTCGAATACTGTGCCAACGGCGCCGACGAACGCGATCATGCCTTCGTTCGGCAACCTCGCTTCTCGATGCCCCGTTATGCACGACAACCCGATGCACTGCCCCTCCGCGTATACCGCGAAGGAACGCTCCTCTGGCATATCCACGATGATCTCCTTGTCGTCGCCGGCGTCGGTGATACGGAACCACATCGCGTGGCCGTCGGGGCCTATGGTGTATTCAGCCCTCTCGACGATGGGAAGTTCGCCCACGCCCTTCTCGTTGATAAGTAAGATGTTGCTCATCTTCATGTACTCCTTGCCATCCTGCACGTAGAACATGTAATCCGTGAGGTCGCGCCCGCCCATTCCCGGGATTTGAATTGGCGATACAGCCGTGTTCTCGTCGATGATCTGCCTATCTCCAACATACCCCGGCTGCTCCTTCGACAACAAGACGACCACGGCCACCTCCGGATCCGCATAGTACTGCGAGCTGAACTTCTCATTCACTATGTAATAGCGCACTCCGTCCCTTTCGCGCCAGGCCTGCATCGTGGCATAGCGCCCCTGCGGTTCCGTAGAGCCCTGAATACGCTAGGTAGGTAGGTGGGATGGGCGCTGCCGAAGGCGTGCTAGGCGCCGCGGGCTCGGCAAGCTCGGCGCCCTCGGTCTCGGGTTCAGCTGCAGCCAGGACGCCCTGAGATCTCAGCACATGCTGCAGCAGCTCGGCTGCGACGATCGAGTTCCTGGTGCTGGATCCGCCCGACGATACGATCGCGGCCGCAAGGTCATGAGCGCGCAAATGGTGGCGCCCGGCTCCGGCCAAATTCCCTTCTCGAACTCGTAAGCAGCCATGGCAGCGCGGGATTCGGTCGAGAGCACGCCCCGCGCGGGTGCGTACCCGGGATCGTCCATGAAGATCCCCGCGAACTTGCAGAGGTCTTCGGCTGTGGAGTAGATCCCGCCAGATCCTATCACGCCGCTCAGCGCGTCGATGACCTCGGTGCCGCCGGCCACATCCACATAAGTCCTGGCGAGGCGAGAACGATCGAAGTTGCTTTCCGGCGTGGCCGTGTTGGTCATCCCCAGCGGGTCAGTGAAGCTGGCCTTGACGAAATCTGTGAAGCTCTCCCCGCTGACTCGCTCAACGAGCAGCTCCGCCAGGGCGAAGCCATCATTGCAGTACACGGAGAACTCACCTGGGTCTGCTTTGAGCCTCTGATGAGCGAGGTCGGCGATGAGCTGATGGCGCCCTATCGGATCGATGTCGTGGAAGAAAGCTACGTTGTTGAAGGTCAAGCCCATGAGCCCCGACGAGTGATTAAGCAGCATCCGCGGGGTGATCTGGGTATAGCGCGTGTCGGCCATGAAGAATTCCGGGATGTATGTAGTAAGGGGAGCGTCCAGGTCTACGAGACCGCGATCCACCAGAAGCATCACTACGACGGTGGCAAACATCTTGCTGGTAGACCCGATCCCATACATGGTGTCGGCGGTGATGGGTTTATCCTCTGTGCGGCTGTATACTCCGGCATTGCCTGAGAGGATGATCTGACCTTGAGAGATCACGGCGCACTGAACGCTCGTGGCCTTGAAGGTGTCCACGAGTACAGCGGCTTTCTCCTCCGCAAGGGCGGCCAGCTCGGAGTGGGCCCCTGAAGAACCCACAGCGGCCGCGGCCCTCGAAGCGTCCGCGGCGCTCCAAGCAAGTGTGAACAGTACCAACAGCGCGAGGGTAGCCGGCACTATGCCAGGCAGCCCGCGAAGTTTGTGTCGAGTGTTCACTCTCATCTGGCGATCCTCCCAGACGGCGGGAAGGCCTCTTCCGGTGCCTGCACCGGCGGTGTCGTCGCGCCGCTATCCTGTTGTGTTTCGATAATACCATGAATTTCCCGAGTTTCTATATCCAGATGGGCAGCCAGAGGACTTTTTCGTAACCGCTCCCCGTCGCAGCAAGAAGAAGGGGGAACGTCAAACCACCGGGGGGGAGCCGCCGCCCCGCCGGCTTTCGCCGCCCAGGCCGACCCATGGGTAGGTCGCTTTGCGGCGACAACGACCCGTGGGTAGGTCGATGGCACGCCAAATCGACCCGCCGGTGGGTCGCCGCCACGGCTCTTTGACGCTCACAAGAAAAGCCCCCTGCCATTGCAGGGGGCTCGTTAAAGGTTCCGGCAGCGACCTACTCTCCCAGG
>LFRM01035135.1_pt1 | contig 144340 bp, 141 predicted proteins | sample 618341 | NCBI WGS metagenome assembly LFRM01 (sample SAMN03654438, study PRJNA283298) | anaerobic digester metagenome | isolation source: pool of bioreactors CSTR01a, CSTR02a, and CSTR03a thermophilic anaerobic... | place: Denmark: Kgs. Lyngby | collected 2014-05-21 | reverse complement strand
CTAGCTCAAAGAGTCACTGCCATGACCAGAGGAATTTTACACATAATATTGGACTTGATCGCATGCTCCCCCCGCCAAATATGGGGGAGATATGTTTGTCCTAAATTCTACTCAGCTTCCTTGAACTAGCTAGTCAACATTTAATAATTTCTAAGTTTCAACGTATTTGCCAATATTATGTCTGAAAGAAGGAAAATAACAGTTATCACGCGAAAATTACCCTCATTATCAAAACGAAAGTGAGGAACCTATGCTAGCATCAGTTAATACTCTGGTACTTACAGGTATAGAAGCTAGTATTGTACAGGTAGAAGTCGACCTTCACAGCGGGCTGCCGGGCTTTGAAATTGTGGGTCTTGCCTCAGCAGCTGTAAAGGAAGCTCGGGAACGGGTGCGATCGGCTTTACGCAATTCAGGATATAAGTTTCCCAACACCAAAATCACAGTTAATTTGGCCCCGGCGGATGTGAAAAAAGAAGGAAGCCATTTTGATTTGCCTATTGCTATCGGGATATTGCTGGCTTCCGAACAATTAAGTGATTTAGATGAGATGGACAAGTACTACCTGGCTGGAGAACTTTCTCTAGACGGCAGTCTCCGTCCCGTACCGGGAATACTGCCCATGGCCCTTCACCTGGCAACTGCAGATAACGTTAAAGGGTTTATTATACCTGAAAGTAATGGTTCGGAAGCGGCTTTTGTTGAGGAAATTGCTAGTTACGGGCTTAATCATCTCAGCCAAGTAATTGATTTTCTCAGCGGAAACCTGACCAAAGAACCGGAAAAGCCCCGTCCTACCCAGACGAACCTGGGAATGGTACCGGACTTTGCAGAGGTACGAGGACAGGAGTCAGCTAAACGTGCTCTGCAGATTGCTGCTGCCGGAATGCATAATGTTCTGCTCATTGGTCCACCTGGGTCTGGAAAAACTATGCTGGCCCGGCGTTTGCCGGGTATTTTCCCGGAAATGACCCGAGCGGAAATACTGGAGACATCACGGATTTATTCAGCCGCGGGTTTGCTGAACGGCAATCAGCCTCTGATTAATATCAGGCCTTTTCGTTCTCCCCATAAAAATGCCTCCTCAGCCAGTATTATCGGCGGAGGACGAATTCCCCGTCCCGGGGAGATTAGTCTGGCCCAGAACGGCATTCTCTTTTTGGATGAACTGCCGGAATTTAGCCGGGATGTTTTGGAAGCCCTGCGTCAGCCTTTGGAAGACCGGGTGGTGACGGTAGCCAGGGCTCAAGCTACCTATTCTTTTCCGGCCAACTTTACTCTGGTAGCCTCCATGAATCCTTGCCCCTGTGGTTTTCTGGGGTCGGATCAGGAGTGTAAATGCACTCCCCTGCAGATACAGGCTTACCGGAGGAGGTTGAGCGGTCCCCTGCTGGACCGGATAGATCTGCAGGTAGAGGTGCCCCGCCTGCAGTATGAGCAGATTAAGGAGCGTTCAAGCGGCGAAAATACCGGACAGATACGGGAGAAAGTCACCCGGGCTCGAGAAATACAGGCAAAGCGTTTTGCCAAGCTGCCCTATAAGGTCAACGCACAAATGAGTCCCGCACAGGTTAGAAAGTTCTGCCGCCTGGATGATGAGTCGGAACAGTTGTTGAAAAATGCTTTTAACAAACTTAAACTAAGTGCCCGGGCTTATGACCGGATATTGAAGGTGGCGCGTACTATTGCAGATTTAGAGGGATCAGTGAATATAACAATAAATCATCTGGCAGAAGCGCTCCAGTACAGATGCTTAGACCGAGCTTACCGGGCATATTAAATCGGGAATTTGCCTCTTGCCATTTTAACAGTTTTGTTGACCTGCGGAATAATTTGTGATACATTATTTGGCAATTGAAGACGCTATTAGAGGGAGTAGTTGGCACACAGCATAGTGTGTGACAAGTCAACATACCGGCTGGTTACCAGTCTGGCTTGTCTTAAATAACGAGACTCAGGTATAACTTGAGCAGCTATACGAAATACTGAGCCATGCAGGTTACGCAGGTATAGCTGTTGAAGTTAGCCTGGGTTTTTTCATGTGCGGCAATAATTGTTATCTAGGAGGATCAACATGGGCTTTCTGGAACTTTTCCTAATCGCCGTCGGACTATCGATGGATGCCTTTGCGGTGGCTGTCTGCACTGGCTTGTCCATGCAGCAGAGAAGCCTGAAAAAGTCCATGATCGTAGGACTGTATTTTGGTTCGTTCCAGGCTGTTATGCCGCTAATAGGCTACTTTCTAGGTTCCCAGTTCGCGGACAAAATCGTCGAGCTTGACCATTGGGTTGCCTTCATCCTCCTGGCGTTTATCGGAGCAAGAATGATAAAGGAAAGCTTTGAAAAGGATAATATAGATTGCATAGATTGCATTGAAGAGGAAGTTTCGCTGGATTTTAAGACCATGTTCCCCCTGGCAGTGGCTACCAGCATTGATGCCCTAGCGGTGGGCATTTCCTTCGCCTTTTTGAGCGTCCGTATTCTTCCTGCAGTTACCTTTATCGGTGTGACCACTTTCCTGCTTTCCATGCTGGGTGTAAGGATAGGCAATGTTTTTGGAGCAAGGTTTGAGAAAAAAGCCGAACTTCTGGGAGGGGTTATTCTCATATTGATTGGCTTAAAAATTCTTCTGGAGCACACCGTGCTATAATTGCTGTCCTATATGCTATTGCGAACCTCTGAAAGGGGCGCAGCAATCTCATAAATATCTACTGCCATCCCGGTTAGATCACTGCGTACCTTCGCTCCTCGCGATAACACAGGAAAGCTGTTTTCACGCCTGGCATGCCTAAAGGAGGTTACGGATATTAGAGGGTGCCTGACATTTTCCCATTGAACAAAAAGGCCTAAAGCAAATGGAGAAATAGTGTGTGGAGTTCATAAATGAATGTCTGAAAGGAATACAGCAGAGACCTTAATGAGTATATCCACTTTGAGCTTTCGGTCTTATTCTTTATAATAAGGTAAATACAACCTGCAAGAGGCATGGCATACAGCAGGTAGTATCCTATACTCAATGAATCAATGATATGCAAAATCCCAAGATATTTAACAAATACTTTGGGAAAGGGGCTAGGAGCTTAGATTAATATGCGTTACCAGCAAGAGACTCAACCGCCCAGCCAACTGATTCGGGATGCTATTCGTAATACAGATCATTCTCTGAAAGTGGAGGACATAATTCGTGCTCTTGGTTCTCAAAGTTTCGGATTAATATTCGTGGTTATGGCTTTGCCCATGCTTGTTCCTCTCCCTCCAGGGATTGCTTTCATACCGGCAGCTCTGTTGCTTATTTGGTCTGTCCAACGAGCCTTGGGAGGAACTTATGTATGGCTGCCAAAAAGAATTGGCCAGAAAAGGCTTTCTCAGGGATTCATTAATAAAATTGAAACTAAGGCGCTGCCACTGTGTGAACGCTTGGAAAAGAGATTTTTCAATAGCCGGCCCGGAAGGCTCAGTGAAACAGAGATCAGGCTGGCTTCAATTGTGGTGGCATTGCAAAGCTTTCTTATAATGCTGCCTACGCCTTTTTTAAACAGTCTGTGGGCTTTAATTACGCTGTTGATGGGATTAACCATTCTGAACCATAACCGCACCTTCCTATGGTTTAACATGAGCGTGGCCTTGCTGGCCGTGTTTGCCATCGGCTCTACTATATACGCAGGTTCGGAAGCCCTACTGCAAGAGCTGTTTGAGGAGTTTTAAGCAACCAGCACTTTCAGGCTGGAGCAAACTGCTAATCTGTCACTTTTGGCTCTATACAACCCATTCCGACTCGTGCGGATATACCTTGTGCGAATATAAAAATATTCTTACCCTCCTTAAATACCTGCCTTCCATACCTGCAGCAATAAAATACCGGTACTGTTCCGGGCGTGGCGACTTCTCAGATATGCGTGCTGCGCTTGGTTCCCTTTTGTATAGGGCTTTAATTTGATGATAGGAGAGCAATATTGCAATTTAATAAAAATTGTTGAGCAAAACTGTGACATTGGTATTTATAATCCTAAGGCAGAATATCTTGAGGAAAGAGCTTGTATTGCCTGAGCAGCAGGAAAGGATTGCCTGTGCTCGAATTAGTACCATAACGAACAATTGCAGAAAGGGATAGGGAAACATGCAGCTTAAATATGGATTGGAAGATCACCCCGGTTTTGCGGAAAACCTTATTTATGGACTGCAGTGGCTGGCAGTTGCCTTACCAGCCATAATTATTCTGGGCAAAGTTTTGGGAGGCCTGGGAGGAACCGTTACTGGCGAAGTACTGTATATGCAGAAATTGTTCGCGGTGATGGGGCTCGGGCTTCTGCTTCAGATCTATGCCGGACACCGGATGCCCTTGGTAATTGGTCCGTCCACAGTTCTGCTCATCGGCATACTGGCTTCTCAAGGAAGTTCCACTGCGGCAATATACACCAGTATCCTGATTTGCGGCATTCTGCTGAGTATTCTGGCGGTCAGCGGTCTGTTCGCATACCTGCGCAGACTCTTTACTCCCCGGGTAGTGGCAGTAATTCTGCTGCTGGTAGCCTTCACAATCCTGCCCACTATCCTGGATATGATCAACAGCGGATCAGCTAATTCTTCACCAGGGCAAAACTTCGGATTTGCGCTGGTTTTCATACTTCTCATGTTCGTTGCGCAACGCCTGCTTACCGGACTGTGGAAGTCAACCCTGATACTGTGGGCTATGATAGCAGGCAGTCTGGCTTACACCCTGGTAAATCCCATGTGGTTGCAGGGAAGCAGTGCCTATGGCATTCCTGTAGTGGGCGGCTTTTTCAAGGAATTGACTACCTCTCTGGTGTTCGACCCTGGCCTAATTGTTGCTTTTGTCCTGTGTTTCCTTGGTTTGGCCATAAATGATCTGGGCTCTATCCAGGCAGTGGGGACGGTACTGCAGGCCGACAAGATGCCGGAGCGCATTACCCGCGGCATTTCCTGTACCGGTCTGGGCAATACCCTGGCAGGTTTTATGGGGGTTATCGGTCCGGTAAACTTTTCTTTCAGCCCCGGGGTCATTGCTGCCACGGGCTGTGCAGCTCGCTCCACCCTGGTGCCTGCCGGGATAATCATGCTGCTGCTGGCTTTTCTGCCCCGTAACCTCTACTACCTTTCCTTCATCCCTGAAACAGTTATCGGTTGTGTCCTGCTATTCACCATGTGCACCCAGGTGGCAGCAGGTCTCAGCAGTGCTTTATCAGCCCTGGAGGAGCCAATTTTTGACCATGCTCTTTTGCTGGCCTTGCCTTTACTTACCGGCGTTATAGTAGCTTTCCTGCCGGCGGAAGTGGTATCCTCCTTCCCCTCCCAACTGCGTCCCATACTGGGTAATGGTTTTGTAATGGGGGTATTGATATCTCTTCTGCTGGAACATGTTATCTTCCGTACCAGCAAGGCTTAATATGGATATAAGGGCACGTTTTGATACCTTCGTTCGGTTATTGCGTATTAATGAATGGATAAGTAAGGGGGAGGGAAAGTGGACCTGAACAATAAACCGGCCAATACCGGAGGTGAATTGCCGCCCCAGGAAAAAACCGGGAGAAAAAACCCCTTCAATAGATGGAAATGGATTACAGCCTTAGTTGTGCTGGTAATCATCGCTGCCGGCATTGTTTATTACTATTCCGAAAACCGCAACGCTGAGCCGCGCTTAAGTGTCCGCCAGGCAGTGAAGATTTTTGCTCAGGAAGGTATTTACCTGACCAAAACCAGTGACCCGGAAGCGGCAGAAATAAATGGAGTTAAACCAGCAGTTTATTTCATCAATGATACGGAAATCAAGCTCATGATTTATCCATATGATTCCATCGCTGAACGCAAGGCGGCTGCTGACCTATGGAGAATCCAGAGAAGAGACAAGGAAAACCATTCTTATTGGGAAGAGTTTTACCAGGCCAAAAACCTGTTGTTGGCCTTTAAACCAATTGATGATGCTGGGATAACTTTAGAAGATCTTAGATTAACAGCCCAAGTAGAAGATATTATCTTCGAAAAGCTCAATGATACTCAGGAATTGGGTTTCACCGGTTACAGCGATAATTGGGAAGCTGAGACGACGGTAAAATATTACGAACATTTTTATGCTGAGGAAGACGGTACCTTAGGCTGTGACAACTATTATACCGCGTCTTCCCTGCTGAAATACCTGGGTGACGATGTTGAATCAGTAGGGGAAATATCTTATACCATGCAGTACCGCGCCTCAAAAGCATCAGGCACAGGAGTGCCATTAAATCGTGATGGAATAGCGGCTCTTGGCTCATTGGGAGGTACTGGCTCACGTCCCCGGGCTGACGATGAACTCCATTTTACTGTCCAGTGGAACGGTCAGGAAGAAAGCTTTACCGCCCATTGTGTCAATGAATAAGATGACTGCTGATTTACATCAAAAGCAAACTCGCTGCCATTAGCATCATGCCGGCAATGATTCCGTACACTGAGTGATGTTCTGCTCCGTACTCCCGGGCGGCCGGCAGCAGCTCATCCAGGGAGATAAATACCATTATCCCCGCTACTGAGGCAAATACCAGGGCAAATAATCCTTCAGTTATAAAAGGTAATAGGATCAGGTAACCGATTAATGCTCCCAGAGGCTCTGCCAGACCTGATAAAAAAGAGAATTTAAAAGCCTTTCCTCTATCGCCGGTGGCATAATAGACGGGAATGGCCACCGCAATTCCTTCCGGAATATTATGAATAGCGATGGCTATGGCAATCGCTATTCCCACCGATGAATCATGCAGCACCGACATGAAAGCAGCTATTCCTTCCGGAAAATTATGAATGGCTATGGCAGCAGCCGCCATCACCCCCAACCGCATCAACTGCGTGGTATTTGTATTAATATAAGTTGCAGACATGTCTTCCAATGCTCGCGGTTCATGGGGGTTTTCATAGGAAGGGACCAGCTTGTCGATAAGAGCCACCAAAAACATACCGGCGAAGAAAGCACCGGTAGCCGCCCACAGCCCCGTATTGCCCCAGGCATTAACCGCCGCTGCTCTCGCCTCAGCAAAAATCTCCACCATGGAGATGTATATCATGACTCCGGCAGAGAAGCCCAGAGCAAAGGACAAAAAATCGGTATTGGTGCGTTTGGCTAACAGGGCAATAAGGCTTCCCAGGCCGGTTGCCAATCCGGCCAGCAATGTCAAAACAAAAGCCAGGCCAATATTGCTGAATTCCATAACTCCAATACCTGCCCTTTTCCATTAAAGTTATCTGAAAGCAATAAAATTTTATTACTGCTTTCCATACTTGTTAAGCAAGAAAAGCTTTAATAGCTGAAATGGCTTACAATAAGTTTAACAAACATTTGCAGAACCAGGAGGAAAAATCATGTCCAAGGCTAAGACCAATCTAGTGATTGACGGAATTATGTTTCTGACAGTGATGGCGCTATTAGGAACAGGCTACGTGCGCAAGTATGTTTTGTTAAGCGGTTCGGCTTCCCGCCAACTGTACGGAACCAAGGTACACATGTATTTATTGGGAATTAACCGGGATGGTTGGGCAACCATTCATCTATACTTGGGTTACTTCCTGCTGGCCTTAGTATTATTACATATCGTAGTTCACTGGAAACAAGTGAAGGCTATCTTCAAAAACTTGATACCCCATCCTAAATGGAGGCCGTTGTTTATTTTTCTGTTCATAAGCCTGAGCCTCTTTTTAGCATTATTTCCCTTCTTAATCACACCAACCCTTTGGAAATAGCAGCATACCAAGTCTTTAAGTTTTAGTTTCAGGAATATCTATCCCCACCATTTTCATCAAATAGCGGGCATTGGAGGTGCTGCAGCGGCCGGGACGCAGTTTGTAATCAAATACTATACCGCCTTCAGTGTACTGCTCCTGGAAGTGATAGTTTTTAAACTTGGCCCAGGGTTCTTTTTCCAGCTCGCACAGTTCAAAATCATGGGTGGAGATCAGACCTATGGCACCATTTTGGCTAAGCTGTCTTAAGACAACTTTAGCTCCGGTGATCCTGTCCAGGGAATTGGTTCCCCGAAAAATCTCATCTATTAAGAAAAGCATAGGTTGTCCCAAGCGGGACCGCTCCAAGATCAGATGGATTCTTTTAAGTTCTGCATAAAAAGTCGATATCCCCTGGATCAGATCATCATGTATTTCCATAGAGGTATAAATGTCCATGACCGAGCAGCGAAACTTTTGGGCACATACCGGACTCCCGGCATAAGCCAGTACCAGGTTGATCCCAATGGTTCGCAGCCAGGTGCTTTTCCCGGACATATTGGATCCGGTTACAATGCAGGAATAATCATCTATATCTATATCGTTATGCACACATTTTTCCGGGTGCAGCAGGGGATGACCTAAATCGCGGGCAGATATTCTCTGACCCCCAGCTTCCACATCCGGGTAAGCCCAGCCGGGGTGAATATGCCCTATAACGGCCAAACTGCACAATGCCTCCAGGGTCCCGATTACTTCCAGCCAGCGCCCTACCCTTATCCCGTAGCGGTCTTTCCAGCGGGCCAGCCGTACCGCACATTGGATGTCCCATAACAGGCCGATATTAATCAACAGGTAAAACATGGAGTAGCGAAAATCGATGGCATTGGATATTACTTCCAGGCCCTTCATGGCTGAGGAAGCAGACTGGCTGTCCTGGAAAAGATCGGCCTGCAGGCTTGATAAATAGGCATCCTTGAAGGACTGCCTTTCGATTAACTCCAGCATGCTCCGGTAAGAATGCAGGCTCTCCTTGAAAGAGTAAACCCGGTTCAAAGGTTCCCCGGCCTTTTTAAATGTCCCCAAAACAATTAGACTTTGCACCAGCACAAGTATAACCGGCACCTGAACAGTAATCCATTGCACAAAGTACAGGATAAAGGCCGCTGCGGTAAAAAGGGGCAAAATGCGGATGTATCTGAAGGTCTTGCCCAGGGAAGGGGTTTCCGAAGCATAAGCCATCAGGTCTTCAGGATTCTGGGGCCCTTTGGCCGTTTGCGCTCCCCGGCACTCCAATTCCTGGCAGAACTCCAGTTTTCCTGCCAGTTCGCGGACGGCTTTTTGTCGGGTGAGAATAGCATTGATTTCCTTGGAGGGTTGAGCTAAAAGCCTGAACAATATCTGCCTGCCCAGAAAGGTTTGGGCTACCGATAGCCATTGGAACAACGACTTGGGCCCAAAGATGTCCAGATCATTGCTGTAGGGATGATCCTTTTGGACAAATTCACCGCCATGATCGGCAAACTCCACCCAACCTTCTCTTAGGCGCTCCAGATACCTCTGGTTGATCCTCACCATGGTCTGGGCTGTATTTAAGAGGTTTTCCACTTTGCGGTGTATGTAAACAAGAAAAGCAAATACCAACATAAAAGGCAGGACTGCATAAACAGCCTGCCGGATGGTTCCCATGTATCCTGCTATTACCGCCGCACCAATACCTGCTATAACTACCCATAAACGCAGATTACTTAAAATATCGAATCTGCGCTGCTGGATTCGGACGGCCTTTTCAAAATGTTTCAGCCTGCTTGAGAACAGCTCTGCAGATGACATGGAATCCCCCTTTGCACGACGGGCACCTTCGAATCCAGATACACTATCCCCATATAGCAAAGTAACTGATAACCAGTAATCCCAAACCTATTCGATACCAGCCAAAAGCCTTGAAGTCATTGGTCTTGATATATCCCAGTAAAAATCTTATAGCCAGGATGGACACCACAAATGCTACTATCATCCCCGTCAAAAGGATGGTTAGTTCCAGACCGGTAAAGCTGAAACCGAATTTGGCCAGTTTCAAGGCACTAGCCCCAAACATGACCGGAATGGATAAAAAGAAGGAGTATTCCGCAGCCAAAGTGCGGGAGGAACCCAGTATAATGGCTCCGAGAATGGTGGCTCCCGAACGGGATGTCCCCGGAATCAAAGATAAGACCTGGAACATACCGATTAGAAAAGCGGTTTTATAGGTCATCTCTTTTATGTCATTAATGCGGCTGGGACGGCCCTGGTTGCGGTTTTCAATAACAATGAACAAGATCCCATACAGGACCAGCATTAAGGCTACGGTCTGGTAATTATAAAAATTATCATTCAGCCAGTCGTCAAACAGATACCCTAATACTGCTGCCGGCAGTACACCGACAATTACTTTATACCAGATAGCCATGGTATCTCTTTTTTCCTCAGCTGACTTCTGCGATGAAAATGGGTTCAACCGGTAAAAGTAAAGAATAACCACGGCCATGATAGCTCCCAATTGTATTACCACAAAGAACATTTCCTTGAACAAGGGAGAAGCGTTTAACTGTATAAACTCCTCTACCAAAATCATGTGCCCGGTGCTGCTGATGGGAAGCCATTCGGTAATACCTTCTACAATGCCGAGAATAACAGCTTTTAAAATTTCTATAAGTACCACTAATCTTATTCCTCCGCCTATTTATTCCCTATCCGTTTCTTACGTGGACTTGGACTGTTTTATTACTAATTATAACAAGCAGTAGTATAGCACATTATTCTCCAGTAATAAAAAGGCAAAGCTCTATATTAGGATGTAGAGATTTATCTGCGGCGGGTACGGTCTTTGCGGGTTTTGCTAATTTCAATTACACCAAGAGTTCCTTTTTGCTTTAAGGAACGAGTGTATCCTTCTATAGATATATCTGCACCTGAGGCGACATGAGTCAAAACACTGCGAGATCCTACAGCTATACTGGTCTTCGAAGAAAGGGAACCGATAGTTCCAATAGGCAGACTGCGGTAGTAACCGGAAAAGGGGTAGGTCTTGCCCTTTTCGTCTTGATAGTCTCGATAACCAGGAGGGTAGGGATGATCAATGATATGCCTGCCGGTAGTCATAGCCAGGTATTGTCCTTCACCGGGCAAATAAGTATACCAGGAGTAAGTATTAGAACAGCTGTCATTACCGAAGGCAAAGTGTTCAAGATCAATGCCTTCCAAAACCACCAGGGCTACTCGTTCCTTGCGCAGGCGCTTTTTGACAGCTGGGGCGATATCAACAATGCTTTTAATCGGATCGGGAGCATATACAGGGATCCTATTATCGCGAGCATTGACCCGGTATAAGGGCCGCTTGGTGGAATCAGGTGTACCAAAAGCAAATCCACGGGCAGCTACTAAAAGATAATTGGGAATTCCGCCTTCGAAGTTACTGGGTGGCCTCCAGACCTGGGCAAAGCGGTCTTGCGGCAGAATCATCTGCACGGCTTCCAATTGGTTTAAATAGTACAAATCTCTTTTTGAGGGTTGGTAAAGACCGGCATAGACAGGTCCCAGCCGGCTGGCGGTTACAAAGCCGTCCAGCTCAGTTAAATCCACTTCTCCTTCCAGAGGCAAAGTACCACCGGTTCCAACTATAAACGGCGTCAATCCCGTCTGGCGCAAAAAGCGTTCCACTTCCGCAAACAGATGCCTGCGCAAGGCCTCCTGATCATACAGCCCGGGATGTTTAAGAAGTGAGATAAGGTAAAAATTAGCATAGCTTAAGAAAACAAACTTGGGCTTATAGATTTGCTCCAGTTCCAGGGCAACGTTGGTAACCCAATCAATACTTTCAGGGGCCAGGTCACCTGGATAGGGATATTTCTTCATTAACTGGACAATACTGCCTAACAGGTGATGCTTCGGTAGGTTCTCCAAACTCTCACCAGTCTTGAAATGCAAATATCGAGTTTCTTCCTCAGAACAGATTACCCCAACCTTCACCGTTATCTCCCCCAATAAAAAAGATGCTGCCTGGATCAAAGCAAACAGCATCACGGCACCACAACCTGATTGATGGTGTGAGTTAAAGGCTCCTTTCCAGACGGGAGGCATACTAGTTTCCCAATATACCCTAACGGGTCATTTCCATAGCCAGGCCTTAGGAAATATGACCTCGGAACCATTTATTCAACTTTCTCAACTCATTTTAACATGAGTAATTTCCCCATTTATTCTATTCCCAGTATAGCAGTCCTATCAACCTAGTCAAGTATTGCCGCTTTTAGGAGCTTTTTGTTCCAATTCGGCGGCAAAACACTTCTTGGGGCACTATTATTAATGTTCTATTGGCTTTTCCTGGCAACCAGTACATAGATTAAAATAGGCAGAAGCAGCCCTACCAAAACCACGACAAGGAACCAGGTTCCCAGACCGCTGCTGCGCTCCAGAGCGACCTGGATTATCTGCCATTCCAGGTAGACAAACAGCCAAACCACCTGGGCTTTAAGCAAAGCCATATACCATATTGCCAGCTGGTACTGGCGCTGGGCATTATCGGCGGTTATCCTTACTGGGTAATTAAAGGTATGGGGGAATCTCCTGACGATTGTCAGCATTACATAAAGGAACAGGTTAGTCCCTAACACAAAATAGAGAGAGCTGCGGTCACCCCAGGCATCCACTTCCCCGGTGGGGCCGAAATGCTTGGGAATAGAGGCCGGAAGATCCGGCCATAATTTAATCAGTATCAGGGCGGCAATTACTAATCCCAAAATGGAGACCAGTTCCAGCAAAAATTCCAATGGCGTTATTGGTATTTTGATGCGGGGACGAGGCTGATGAGCTGGTTTGGAGCGATTTCTATCCGGTTGGCGCACAATATAACCTCCCTCCAAAACTGGGGCAATTTATCCAAAAATAACCTGCCTAAAATTGTTTTTTTTTCCCTCTTTGCTATAAAATTACCATACGATATTAAGGAGGTGATTTGGTTGGATTTAGAACCCAAAACCATTGCTGAATCAGCCAACACCCTTAGTCAGATTATCCTGCCCAGCCAGACGAATCCTGCGGGCACAGCTCACGGCGGTGAACTATTGAAGATGATGGATAACTGTGCAGGAGCTTGCGCTACTAAACACTCCCGGGCTATTGTAGTAACCGCCGGTATCGACAATATAAACTTTCATCATCCGGTATTCGTAGGCAATTTAGCTACGTGCAGTGCTTACCTTACTTATGTTTCCAATTCCTCCATGGAGATTGCCGTTTCCATCTGGGCCGAGGACTTATTGCAGGGAACCAAGGAATGCTGTATGACTGCCTATTTTACCTTTGTTGCTTTGGACGAAAACATGCGGCCGAAAAAAGTACCTCCTCTATTGCTGCAAAACGATATGGAAAGGGCTGAATATGAAGCAGGCAAGCAGCGGGTCGCAGCCAGAAAAGCTAATCCCCAGGTTTGCTGGCTTCCCTTGTATTAAAGTTATACCAGGGCTGCGCTGCAGCGCAGCCCGCCAAGCAAAAGCTGAAACTAATCTATTTACATCCGGTCAGATTGGGCCAGAATACATAGATTATCAAAGAGCTCAGCTACGGTTATTACTCCTACCCCGCCGGGTACGGCACTGGCCAGGCTGGCTTTTCCCTTGGCATCTTCCGCTACATCTCCTACCATTTTACCGTTCTCGTCAAAATTGATCCCGGCATCAATTATAACCGCACCTTCTTTTACCATATCAGCAGTTATCAGATTCATTCGTCCTGCTGCAGCTATGAGAATATCAGCCCGGCGAGTTTCCTCAGCCAGATCTACCGTGCGGGTGTGGCACACTGTAACAGTGCCGTTCTCCGTAGTCATCATTACCGCCAGAGGACTTCCCAAAATGGTACTGCGTCCCACAATAACTACCCTCTTGCCGTTGATAGAAACACCATGCTCTTTGAGCATCCGCACAATAGCCTTGGGGGTGGAAGGCTTAACCCCTTCCTCGCGGCTGATCAACTTGCCCAGGTTGTAATTATGTATGCCTTCCACATCTTTGCTGGGCTGAATCAAGTTAATCAGGTAACTGGTGTTTAGATGATCCGGCAAAGGTGTTTGGATCATTATACCGGTTGTATCCGGGTCGTTATTTAGTTTATGAATCAATTCTTCTACCTGGGACTGTTGTACAGATTCGGGCAGCTTATGGACTTCCACTGTTACTCCCACTTCCTCGCCGAAACGGCGTATGCTGTTAACATATACCTGGGAAGGCTGGTCATCACCAACCTGAATAACTGCCATTTTCATGCTGATTTGCCGGGCTGTTTGCCTTATCCTTTCTTTTAACGCTTCCCTGATTTCCTTACCGTAAATTAGCATTCCAACTATCCTCTCCTATCTCTTCTCCAGTATTGCCTCGCAAGCAAGGAACTACCTTTTCCTTGCTGCAGATGTTTCTTACTTAGAAAGCATTCTTAATATGATTTATTACCGGATCGCGTTCCCCCAATCGCACTGTAATCACATCAAAACGCAGCTCCCTGAAAGGCTGATCCCTCTGCTGGAGGTAATGCAATGCCGTTTTCCTGAGGCGCTGTTGCTTGGCCGGGGTAACTGATTCTTCCGCGCTGCCAAAGCGGTCACTTCTTCTGGTCTTTACTTCTACAAATATGATGTCCCGATCCCGCTCACAAATAACGTCGATTTCGCCGTAGCGGCTATAATAATTACGGTCCAGTATGCGGTACCCCTTCTGCCGCAAATACTGAACCGCTAATTCTTCCCCCTGGGTACCAACCTTTTTGCGCATAAGATCATGCCCCGTTATGGTTAAACTTTTGATTCATACGATATATGAAAGCCAGAATTTCCGCAACTACCGGATATACTTCGGGAGGAATCTCCTGGTATAGATCTAAGGCCATCAGGTAATCGGTCAGCTGGGGATCTTCATGGATGGGAATACCATGTTCCTGAGCCAGTTTGCGAATATTCTCCGCAATAACCCCCCTGCCTTTAGCCAGTACCCGTGGAGCCTCATCTTTCTCAGGATCATACCCCAGGGCTACAGCACGATCTGGGCCTGTTTTGTCCCCCTTCATAAAAGTTCACCTCAAATGGTAATGTCTATACTTATTGGCCGGATATTCGCGCCTGCAACAGATGGCCAAGTGGGCCGAAGGGATTCCGCCTCAGTACGTACACCGGCAACTCTAATGCCCAGATTGTTAACCTGGTATCCCAATTTTTCCAAACCTGCCCTCAGCTCTGACCAGTGGTTTTGCAGGAAAGTCCGGACGGTCTCCTTTTCCACTACTCCCTGGATATCCAATATGCCCGATTTTCTCCAAACCACATGAAATACCACAATCCCCATATGAGGAGTATCCAGGGATACTGCAATCTGCAATGAATCTTTCTGCCTGCTGGCTTGGCGATGGTACCGGCGCAGGCGCAGTTCGCACATAGCATACTGGTTCTGATCTATTTGCAAAGGAAAGGTCAGGTATATCCCTGGAAAACTGGTATCAGGAGAAAAACGCCCTATGGTATTGACAATCTGCTGCCCACTTAGCTCATGTTCTAGGTTTTTTATCAAACCTGCCAATTCTCGTAAGGCGTGATTTTCCGGCAGATTGATTTCTAAAATTGTTTCGGTCAGAAGCCACCCCTGCAGGATATCAGGCCGGGACAACAGTATTTGCTGCAGTTGGGTTTGTACAGGCTTAGCCGTTGCCTCCCCTTCCACCGTCATATTCCCTAAGAGGGCCTGTATTAGCAGCCATAGTTTACCGACAACAAGGGCATTGGCAGCAGGCAGGCCGGAAGGACCTCCGTAGTCATGATTAGCAATCTCTCCCGCTGCCGGTTGGTAGTTGGCAGCAATAGCTCCGGGACTCACCCTATTGGCAACAATAGATGCTGGAATCTCGGGCTGATTTATCCCTGCCCCGGTTGGTCCCTTGAGAAGGCTTTGATCAGCGGACACCTGGCTGGATATTCTGCTGAAAGCACTGGGCTCAGCAGCAGGCGGGCTGCTGCCAGTTTGCAATTCAGACTGGTTGGCTGGCAAATTAGCCTCAGGTAGAGCGCCGGTAACCTTTAGAGCTGGTTCCTGCAGGTACGGGTAGCGAGCCAAGATACGGCTGATTTGCTGGTATAGAGCGGATATGTCCGGTTTGGAATTGAAAAAGTTCATTAATCTTTCCAACACATCGGGACTGGCGGGGATACCATATCTTATCGCCAAGGCGGCCAGCCTGCAGTTTTCCGGAGCGCTGCCTCCCAGGTGCTGCAGTATTTGGGCGGCTTGGCCCATGGTCGATCTATTTACCGGCAGATGGTTTTCCAACAGATTGCGGGCCAACCTGATGTTTTCCTCACTGGCTTTGAAGCCCAGTTCCTTGAGCTGTGCGGCCAGATTGGCTTGTTCCAGCCGATTCATGACTTCCGGGGTCAGAACTTTTAGGGTAATGCGACCCGGGCGCACTTCCTCCACCAGTAGATTAAGGTCTTGCCCGCTGTTTACCTTTACTTCAGACATAGCTTCAATCAACTGGCCTTGAATTAACACCCGGACCATTCCGTTGATATCTACGTCCCTTACCACTCCCCGCAGGATATCCCCCTGGTTGAACACCAGGCCGCGTTTGTCCCCAGGACTGGTTATATTAAGAAACACCCTATTCAAAGAGACCAGGTTGTTCTCCATAGGTTCCTCCCCTGATCAGTGTTTTGACTGGTTCAAAGCTCTCCCGGTGTATAGGGCAGGGGCCCTTTTCCATAAGCAGCTGTATATGTTCTTTGGTAGCGTAACCTTTATGGCGGGCAAACCCATAACCCGGATACAAGAGATCGAAAGCCTCCATAGCATTATCCCGCTCCACCTTAGCCAAAATCGATGCAGCAGCAATAGATACACTCAAGGTATCTCCTTTAATGATAGACTGCTGTTTAATATGTATATCGGGTAATTTAAGGGCATCAATGAGCAGATAATCCGGCTGAGGATTTAAATTCTTCACCGCCAGCTGCATGGCTTGAATAGTAGCCTGGTATATATTGATCTTATCCAGATAGGGAGGATATACGGAAGCCACTGCCCAGGAAATAGCCTGCTTCTTGATTTCGGCAGCCAATTCCCGCCGCAGGGAAGGATTTAACTGCTTGGAATCATTGATTCCCTCTATTCCAAAGCCGTCCGGCAGGATCACTGCTCCCGCCACTACCGGTCCGGCCAGAGGGCCACGGCCGGCTTCGTCCAAACCGGCTATAAAACGGTATCCATTAGCTGCCGCCTGGTGTTCAAACTTCATCATCCCTTCTAAGCGGCAACTTTCTTCCGGAGTCAAACCAACCTGCCTGGTACGCACTTAAAACTCATCCTCTTGCAATATTTGCTGAGCTGCCTTCAACCCCTGTAATACCGCCGTACGTATGTCCCCAATATGTCCCGCATCTCCGGCTATATTAACCCGGGGGTGAATGCGCCGCAGCTGTTCGTAGAGTTCCCAGTTGGGCTTGTACCCCATAGCAAATACTATTATGTCAGCCTCCAAAGTCTCCGCCATACCCTGGGAATCAACCAGCTGCAAACATCCATTATCAATATCAGTAACCTGAGCTTCCAGTTTAATTACTACACCGGCATCCCGCAGGCGGTTCAGCAGATCCCGGCGGTTTTTCTTTTCCATGGCGGGTGCCAGCTGGCCTTGCCGTTCAAGAAGAATAACCTGTTTGCCGTTTGATGCCAGGTAATCAGCGGCTTCGCAGCCAGTTAGTCCTCCTCCGATAACTACTGCCGTTTTCCCTTCCACCGAATGGGACCTTGCCAACAGTTCATTAACTGTAAAGCCTTTCCCTCCAGCTGCAGATCTCCATTTCTCGGGGATACAGGGGAGAGAACCGCTGGCTACTACCACATAATCGGGATTGTCAAACGCCAGATCCCCGGCAGTATATTGGTGCCCCAGGACAATCTCCACACCGGATTCCTGCAGGCAGTGCTCCAAATAATCCCGGTAGTGCTTGATGCGGTATTTAAAAGGAGGAACAGAAGCCAGATTGAGCATTCCCCCGATTTTGTCGTCCTGTTCGTACAAAATCACCTTTAATCCGTATCGATCCAAAGTCAAAGCTGCCTGGATACCTGCAGGCCCGCTGCCAATCACTACTGCTTTCCGCCGGCTGCCCTTACGGTAGAAAACAACAGGGGGCTCCTTTTCTTTTCCCACATAAGGATTGACGGTACAGTGCAAGGATAATCCCTTAAATTTATTGCCAATGCATTTATTGCATACTATACAGGGGCGAATAAACTGTTCCCGTCCCTGGGCAGCCTTCAGTACCCAATCTGGGTCAGCCAGCAATGGCCGGCCGAGAAACACGAAATCAGCCTGACCGTCTTTTAACACCTGCTCGGCAAAAGCAGGCTGGCGTATCATTCCCCCGCCAATAACCGGAATGCTGACCGCCTTTTTAGCTTCCTGAGCCAGATACATCCTCCATCCCTCCGGGTATGAGGAAGGCTCGATACTGGTCAAACCCGAGGGATAAGTTCCGCAGGAAACATGCAGCACATCGATACCAGCCTGTTCCAGGGCCTGACATACCTGCAGGCTCTCGTCCAATTTCAGTCCGTTTGGTGTAAAGTCATCCAGATTGAGGCGAACTGACAGCAACAGCTGCGGGCATAGCTGTTTGATGCCGGTTACAATTTCCAGCAAAAAGCGCATGCGGTTTTCCAAGCTTCCCCCGTATTTATCCGTACGCAGGTTAGTATCAGGAGAAAGAAATTGATTCACTAAATAGCCATGAGCAGCATGTATTTCTACTCCATCGAAGCCAGCCTGAGCGGCCAAAACGGCTGCGCTTATGAATTTATCCCTGATTTCTTCAACTTCGGTGGTAGTCAGTTCCCGGGGCATGGTGCGCATAATCGGACAGGGAATGGCACTGGGAGCCACCGGGGCTTGTCCATGGGTAATTATCTCTGCAGTTTGCCTGCCAGCATGAAACAGTTGGATAAAAGCCGCACATTCATAGCTTTTAATGGCTTCGGCCAGGCGGGCCAGCCCCGACAGATAAACGGGACTATCAATACGTATCTGCTGCATTCCTTCCCGTCCCCGGGTGCCGTCTACACAGGCAGCCTCTACAATAATGGTTCCGACTCCCCCACGAGCCCGTCTTGCGTAATAGGCTACCAGGGTATCGGTAACCTCCCCGCTGTTAGCTGCAAATCCCGTAGCCATAGGGGCCATAACTACCCGGTTCTTGATCCACCGTTGGCCTATAAAAGCTGGTGCCAGAAGATGCTCGTATTCCATCAATATCCCCTCGATATTAAATATTGGCATAATTATATCATAGCAGAAAATGGGATCGCCTTTTTTCTCCCTTTTTCTGTTAATTAAAAGAATATCCTTCTCCTAATTGGCTGCGGGTATGGTTCAGTACCGCCTGCAGGGTGGGAATGTCTCCCCGGCCAAGATAGGGTTCTTCCCCCTGTTCAATCCTGCGGATGGTGTCTTCTATCGGCACTACTCTAAACTGCTGTCGGCCATTGTCATAATAGGGGTGACTGTAAGTGGGAATATAGTCTACCCTGGTCAGCTTGGTTTCATTAAGGGTAAAATTTTTCCTGAATTCCATTAGCAATATGACACCGCTGTTGCGCTCCAGGCCTATCTGATGGCTGATAAAGTTGCCCATGGAATAAATGACAAAACAATTTCTGCCTTCAACCGGAATAACTTCCATGGTCTGGATAACATGCGGATGACTGCCCAGGATCACATCCGCTCCAGCTGCGCAAAACTCCCGGGCCAGAGCTTTCTGTTCCTCGGAAGGCTTGGGACTGTATTCTTGCCCCCAGTGCAAGACTAAAATCACGATATCCACCTGGGGTCTCAAGATACTAATATCTTTCAGTATTTTCTCCCGCTCCAAAAAGTTGACCAGATAGGGTTTATCATCCGGCACTGGTATGCCGTTGGTGCTGTATGTATAGGCCAGGTAACCCACCCGGATCCCCTTCAGGTCTTTGATCAGAAATTGTTCACTGGCTTCCTGGCTGGAGTATACCCCCACTGTATCCAGCCCGGCCTGTTCCAGGACCTGCAGGGTCCGCAGGGCTCCCTGGACACCGCGATCCAGAATATGATTGTTGGCTGTTACTACTAAGTCGAATCCCGCTTGTTTAAAAGCCGATGCCATTTCATCAGGACTGTTGAAAAGAGGATAACCAGTATATCCAGACGCGGCACCTGCCATGGGCGCCTCGAAATTAGTAGAGCTGTAATCAGCTGAGGCAATTATAGGCTGGACCTGCTTAAAAAAAGCATCGAAATTGTAGCCGCCTCCCGGCTGCTGGCCGGACCAAATCTGGGTATTGTGCATCAAGCAATCTCCAGCAGCCGCCAAGGTGATATTCTCAATAATATCCGGCTCTGCTTGGGGTTGAGGATTGGCTTCCCCTGATACAGGAGTGACCACAGCCTGCTGGGTTAATGACAGGTTGATCCAATATGAGCTGGCTAAGCCCAGACATATTAGGAAAAGTACTATTACTACACTCTTCTTCACCTGTTTGTCCACCTTCATAACAACAAATAAGGAGAACCCTTTCGCCGGGTTCTCCACAGCGAGTCAAAAAAGCTGATTAATAGTTTGGCGTTCGAGATTGCCACGGCACTTCGTGCCTCGCAATGACACATAAGATGGATTTCGGTATTGTCATCGCGAGGAGCGTAGCGACGTGGCGATCTCTTTACATGGCCTTTCTCGACAGTCTGAGGAGAACCCTTTCGCCGGGTTCTCCTCTATTGTATCGCGATTAATTTAAATAGTCTGCCACAATATTGCCTTATTATTTACGGGTTAGTTTCATTTCCCAGTTATCCTTGCCGTCTACAATGAGTTCGGCCTGGTAACCCTGGGATTTCGCCAGTTTCAATACATTTTCCTTGGATACCTGACTGGTTCCCAATACCAGTAACTCCTGCGCCCCTTGATCTATGGCTTTTTTAGTTTTAATTACCGGCATGGGACAACTTAATCCTCTGACATCCACTTTTTCCATTGTCAAACCTCCTATGCTTCGCGATAGCTCCAGCCTATCCAAGCCACTACCAAAATGCCAATCACACAGGCAATTTGTCCATAGGTAGGTACCCCGGCAGCACTGGCTGCAAACAAGAAGTTGTGGCTGAAAGCTGCTCCTACCAGCATACCTGCAACTACGGCAGCAGCGTCAATATCACCTTCCCCGGTCATAATAAGCTGGCGCAGCGGGCATCCTCCCAGGAGAGTGGCGGTCAATCCCACCAGGTACAAGCCCAGGAAGTTCCAGATATGCATGGTATGAGCAATAGGCTGGTCATTAAATCCAGGTTTGAAGAAGCCAAAAGCTATGTTCAGGATCAGAGCCCCTATGAATATGCCTATAAAGCCTAACAGCAGGTAATTATCCCGGATCAGTATAAAATCACGAATGCCCCCGCTCATGCACAGGCGAGTACGCTGAGCCAAAAAGCCCACAATCAAACCTACTGCCAGGGAAATAGCTACGGGAGCAGCCATAGAACCCGGCCCTTCCTTGCTGAAGAATAATGGTCCGCCGGCATCCGGATTGAAAACGGTACCTTTGATCAACAGGAAAAGCAGGAACACAAAAAACAGGGGCATCAACAGACCGCCTACATTGCTATGGCTGTACTCGGCCCGTCCCAGATTGAATCCCCGGCGCAGGAAGAATACTCCGCTGGCTACACCAGCAATGAAGCCCAGCAGACCTACTACAGCATTATAGTCCCCTCCGGCCATGCGCAGGATATCCCGCAAAGGACAGCCCAAAAATACCAGTGCACCGATCATCATAAAAACGCCCATGATGAAACGCACAAAGGTAGCAGAGCCGCCTCGAGTCTTAAACTCTCCGGCAAACATGGAGGTCAGCATAGCTCCCAGCAATAAACCAATAATCTCCGGGCGCACATATTGAACTGCCGCAGCCCGGTGCAGGCCCAGGGCACCGGCGATATCCCGCTGGAAACAGGCAATGCAAAAACCCATATTGGGGGGATTGCCCAGTTTCACCAATACTACCGCGATGGCACCAATGAACAATCCCGCCAGCAATATAAACCATTTACTTCTGTCCATAACAGCCCTCTTACCTCCCGAAAATTATAACTATTAGTTATCATTATAATAACTGCCAGTGTAATTATATTCGGGGGCTAGGAAAAAAATCCTGCTAAGTATTCGATAAAATCTGGGTAATTATCGTAGCTTTCAGCAAAACCATTGAGAGCAATTCATTCGAGAAGAAGGAAAAAGGCCAGCTTCCGAAGATATTTATTCGGACTGCCAAGGATTACCTTGATTTTGAATAAATATCTCCAGAACTGGCCAGGAGGCTTTTTTGGCTTTTAGGGCAGTTGATCGAGGGTCAGGCGCCCCAGATTACCGGTGCGGAAATCGTTTATTATTTGCCGGGCTGTTTTTTCCGGGTCAGGCTGACCTCCTTTGAGCAGATGGCCTCTCTGACGGGCTATATCCTGCAACAGTTCCTCGTCATCTTCGGCTACCTGTTTGAGTTTATAATACTCTGTAAACAACCGGGGAGACTGCTGGCGCAATACCCCTAACAAGTAAAGGGCAACTTCATATTCTTCATAAGCGTTTTCCCCGACTATATTTAAGAGAGCCAATTTCAGGCCTTGCTCTTCACTTTCGATTTTAGGCCACAGCAACCCGGGAGTATCCATGATCTCCATATCGTCCCGGACTCTTATCCACTGTTTGCCCCGGGTAATCCCGGGCTTGGCACCTGTACGAGCCATTTTCTGCCCAACTAAACTGTTGAGAAAGGTGGATTTCCCCACATTGGGAACCCCGGCTACCATCAGCCGCACCGGCCGTATGCGACGGCCCCGGCGCAGCATATCCTGCCGCTGGCTTTCGAAGGCCTGGTGAACCGCATCCACTACCTGCCGAATTCCCTGCCCCTTTAGGGAATCCACTGCCACCGCCGGCAGGCCTTCCTGGCGCAGGTGCTTTACAAAGCCGCGGGTAGCAGCCGGATCAGCCAGGTCGCTTTTATTTAATACCATAATGATTTTCTTGCGCTGGGCCATTTGTTCCAGATCCGGATTGCGGCAGGACAGAGGAGCCCGGGCATCCAGCAGCATAACAACAATATCCACCAGTTTCAGGCTGGCCTCAATTTCCCGCCTGGCTTTAACCATGTGACCTGGATACCAGTTGATGGTCATAATATCCCCCTAAAAAAAGAGAATACCTTTTGGGTATTCTCTCCTCCTGTTTTATGTTACCTTTAATACCGACCCTTTTCCTTAACCCGTGCCTTCTTGCCCACTTTATCCCGCAGGTAGAACAAGCGAGCCCGGCGCACTTTACCCCGGCGGACCACTTCAATCTTGGCAATCTTGGGACTGTGCATGGGGAATGTACGCTCTACAGCTACCCCGTATGATATACGGCGCACGGTAAAGGTCTGGGAAAGTCCGGCACCTCTGATTTTGATTACCGTTCCTTCGAATACCTGAATTCTTTCCCGGCCACCTTCAACAACCTTAACATGAACCTTGATCGAATCTCCCGGGCCGAACCTGGGCAGATCTTTTCTATACTGTTCTTCTTCTATGGATCTGATAATGTCGTTCAAACGTTCCGACCTCCTTCCGCAAGGCGTTCATACACCTTAATCGAGTGCAGCGGACCGCCTTAGTTACAGAACAAAAGTATTATAGCACAGCTATCAGCACTGCTCAAGAAAATCCCCGTGGTTATACCAGCTTTCTCCCAGCAGGCGATCCAGGATAATGGCTGCTGCGCTGCGCACTGACAAGTGATTGTAGCTGCGCCCTGGCTCAACCGGTTCCAGGATGTAATGACACTTTTGCAGCAGGTCTTTATGCATCCCCCAGCCGGTGCCAAACAGTATGATGAAAGCCTTGTTCTCATTTTGGATAGCGGTTTTGAGCTGGGCAAAGCTAACCGAGTTGGGCTGTACCCTGGCATCAGTAGCCACCAGGTTTACCGGCAGACCACTTTCCTGAGCTGCTGCAGCTACAGCTTCTTCCAGATTATAAACTACTTTCAGCAAATCAAAAGCCTCTTTGCGGTCCGGATTATAACTGGCCCCATATCCCTGTTGCCAGAAGCCGGTTATTCTCCGGATCAGCTCATGCTGACTTTCCGAGGGATGAACTACAAAAAAGCCATCCACGTCATAGGTGCGTGCTGTGCGCGCAATATCGTGAAGATCCAAGTTGGTAACTGAGGTAGTGATCACATCCATCCGCTTGTTGTACATGGGATAGTGCATCAGAGCAATATACACGCGGGACTGTCTCACTTAGTCCAGATCTCCCTCGAAAATAATTTCTTCCAGCAGTTGGCGTTCCTCCAGGTCATAATCCCTGTTTAACAGCAAATCGGGCCTTTTCAGCAGGGTATTGAGCAGGCTCTGCTTTTTTCTCCAGCGCCGGATATTCTCATGATGGCCTGACAAGAGAATCTCCGGCACTTTCTTGCCCTTATACTCTGCTGGACGGGTATATTGGGGATATTCCAGCAAACGGTTGCTGAAACTCTCCTCCAACGGGGATTGCTCATCCAGAACTCCAGGCAATACTCGCACTACCGCATCCACCAATACCATGGCGGGAAGTTCGCCTCCGGTCAGGACGTAATCCCCTATGGATATTTCCTCATCAATTTCATCCATAATGCGGGCATCAATTCCCTCATAATGCCCGCACAGGATGATGAGATGGCTGATTTTGGCCAGCTCAAATACCCGTTTTTGCTGGAGGGGTTTGCCCTGAGGGGACATCATTATTACCCAGGAGTCTTCGGTCTTCACCTTTTCCAGCGCTGCCCCCACCACATCGGCTTTCATAACCATGCCGGCGCCTCCGCCATAGGGATAATCATCTGCCTGGCGGTGTTTGCCGGGGGCAAAATCCCTAATGTTTATGGTGCGGATGGTGACCAGTTCCTTTTCCTGGGCCCGCTTGAGTATGCTCTCCGTGAGAGGAGAAACAAACATCTCCGGAAATAAGGTTAAAATATCAATAATCATAGGTCCTTCCCAGATCAAGGCGGATTACTAGTTACAACGGCTTATACACGGAGTTACTCGGAATCAAGTAAGCCGGGCAGCAGAGTAACCCTCATCTCACCTAGGTCCAGATCAATGCTGTCGATTACCTCACCAATAGCCGGAATGAGGATTTCCCCATGTTTAGGGGACTTTACCACATATACATCATTAGCTCCTGTTTCCAAAATATCAGTTAATTTCCCCAGGTAACCGTAGTGAGAATCATAAACATCCAGTCCTCGCAGCTGAAAATGATAGTACACCCCTTCCGGCAGGGGATAAACATCCTTTTCTTCCACCATCAACAGTGCGCCGCGATAGAGCTGGGCCTCTTCCTTTGATTCCACGCCGCTGATTTTAACCAATATAACCTGATTTCGGGGTACAGCTGATTCCAATTCCACTGGCCGTACGGTTCCCCCATGATGCAGATAAACCTGTTTGAGATTCTGGAAACGTTCCGGAAAATCAGTCAAGGGAGTCACTTTTACCGTTCCCTTATAACCGTAGGTTCCAGATATCCTGCCAATACTGACCAGTTCATCCGGATTCAAGCTATCCCCCCTTACTTCAGCGCATTATCTCTACCGCTACTTTTTTACCGGCCTTGGCTGCAGCAGCTTTGGCCAGGGTACGAATTGATTTGGCAATCTTCCCTTGTTTGCCGATGACTTTCCCCATATCATCGGGAGCCACCCGCAATTCGATGATGATGGAGTTGTTTTCTTGGATCTCTGTTACCTGCACATCATCGGGGTTGTCTACTAGGGATCTGGCGATGAATTCAACCAGTTCCTTCATCTTTTCACCCCCTGTTTTGGGACTACTTGCGACTTGCAGCAAATTTGGCCAAAACCCCTTGTTTTTGCAGCAAAGATTTCACCGTATCCGAGGGCTTGGCTCCATTCGCCAGCCATTTTAAGGCTTTCTCCTCGTCAATTTTTATGGTTGCCGGGGTGGTAGCAGGATCATAATAACCTATTTCTTCAATAAACCGTCCATCCCGGGGAGAACGGGCATCAGCTACAACAATACGGTAAAAGGGTCTTTTCTTTGCACCCATTCTTCTCAGTCTGATTTTGGTTGCCATGCATTCACCTCCTCGATATCGAATCCTGGTACAATAAATTTATATAGTCAGAATCCCTCATCCAGTGAGGTATTCTAAGACTATCCTGTTAAAAGGGGAATTTTATGGGGGGCATGCCCCTCCGGCCCTTTTTGGTTCCCAAATCCGCAAACTGCTTCATTAGTTTACGGGACTCTTCAAACTGTTTCAACAGCCGATTAACATCCTGGACACGAGTACCGCTGCCCCGGGCTATTCTCTTCTTGCGGCTGCCGTTAATGATACTGGGATCGCGGCGCTCAGCCGGAGTCATTGACAGGATAATAGCCTCTACCTGTGCTAATTCTTTCTCATCCACCTGCCCCTTTAACTCTCTCATCTGCTTGCCTAAACCGGGTATCATCCCCAGCAGGTCTTCCAGAGGTCCCATAGAACGCATCTGCTGCATCTGCTGCAGGAAATCTTCCAGGGTAAACTCCTGTTTGCGGATCTTGCGTTCCATTTCCCGGGCTTTTTCCTGGTCAAAGGTAGCCTGGGCTTTTTCCACCAGGCTGAGAATGTCCCCCATACCCAGAATTCTTGAGGCCATGCGATCGGGATAAAAGGGTTCCAGGGCATCCAGCTTCTCACCAGTACCCACAAACTTAATGGGGCATCCGGTAACGGCTTTGACAGAAAGAGCTGCTCCGCCGCGGGTATCGCCATCCAGCTTGGTCAGTATTACCCCGGTCAAACCAAGTTGAGCATGGAAGCTTTCAGCAACAGTAACGGCATCCTGTCCGGTCATGGCATCAACTACCAGCAGAATCTCATCGGGGTCAACCTGCTTTTTGATATTGGCCAATTCCTCCATCAGTTCTTCATTAATATGAAGACGACCTGCGGTATCAAGTATCACTATATCCCGGTTATTGCTGCGGGCATGCTCTAAGGATGCACGAGCTATATCAACCGGGTTATTCTGGCCCATGGAAAAAACCGGAGCTCCGGTCTGCTCTCCTAAAACCTGCAGCTGTTTAATAGCCGCAGGACGGTAAATATCACATGCCACCAAAAGGGGACGGCGCCCCTGTTTGATCAGAGTTTTAGCTAGTTTAGCCACGGTGGTAGTCTTGCCGGATCCCTGCAGTCCCACCACCATAATTACTGTAGGAGGCTTGGATGACAGGTTGAGCTTGCTCTCAGAGCCTCCCATCAAGGCAGTCATTTCATCGTGGACAATTTTAACGATCTGCTGTCCAGGGGTAAGGCTGCTCAACACTTCCTGGCCGACGGCACGATCCCTGACCCGGTTTACAAAATCCTTGACCACTTTAAAGTTTACGTCCGCTTCCAACAGGGCCAGGCGAATTTCCCGCATGGCAACTTTTACATCTTCCTCGGTGATTTTGCCTTTCCCGCGCAGCTTGCGAAAGATATCCTGGAGCCTGTCTGTTAATCCTTCAAATGCCACCGTACCTCTCCTTTACCTAAATAGAGTCACTCACCTGGCGCAGTATGTCCACTGCTTTCTGGATGGTGTCCCGGTCTGCCTGGGAATTATTCAGTAATCTGTATACTTCTTCAATTTGCTCCTGGGTATCCTGAAAGCGTTTTACCAGTTGCAAGCGTTCCTCATATTCCATTAACAAGCGTTCTGACCTCTTCAGCAAATCATATACTGCTTGCCGGGTTATATTTAAATGGCTGGCTATCTCCGACAAAGACCAATCCTGCTCATAGTGGAGATTAAGGACCTCCTGTTGCCGCTGGGTTAACAGGGGACCATAAAAGTCTTTCAGCAGGATAATCTGTTCCAGCTTGTCAAGCATCGGCCAGCCTCCAGGGTGACAAGGAAAATTACTTTACTTGTAGATTCTAGCTAATAGCATTGTCCCATGTCAAGCTGCCCGCAATATTTTCTGATTTTTATTGATCCCTGTCCCCGGTAAGGATATTATGGGGGTAGTTGTTTAATTAGTTCAATTGTTTGAGGAGGATTCGATTTTGCGGGAAAAAATTGCTTTGCTCACCGATAGTGCTTGTGACCTGCCCAGGGAACTGATCGAACGGTTCCGTATCAAGGTACTGCCTTTATCGGTTATTTATCCGGAAAAAAGCTATAAGGACCGGATCAATATACATCCCCAGGAAGTCTACGATCGTATGCCGGAGGAAATACCTACCACATCAATGCCCACCCCTCATGAGGTCAGCAGCTTACTGGAAGAGATACGCCGGGAAGGCTTTACTCATGTACTGGCAGTCCATCTGTCCAGTGCCCTTTCCGGAACCGTTGACCTGGTGCAGATGATAGCCCAGGAATTTGAAGACCTGGTCATCAAGGTTGTTGATACCCGTACCTTATCAATCGGTACTGGCTGGATGGTCCTGGAAGCAGCCCGGGACATAGCTTCCGGCCTGGGATGGCAAAAAACACTGGACAACTTGCACCAGCTGCGCTCCCGGGTTAAGGTTTATTATGTTCTGGAAACCCTGGAATACCTGCGCAGAGGCGGCCGCATTGGTTCGGTAGCAGCTATGCTGGGACAATTCCTGCATCTTAAACCGATTATATCGGTAGACGAGGAGGGCAAATATTACACCTATGCCAAGGCTCGCGGCCGCAGCAAGTCCATTGAAAAGTTGGCAGAGATAGTGGAACACGCGGTACAAAAAGGTCCCATCAAGCTGGCAGTAATGCACGGGGGAGCCCGGGAAGAATTTCATCGGTTGCTGGAAAGACTTCAGCATCTTCCCAATATAAAAGAGCTGATTGCCTCTGATATCAGCCCCGCCCTGGGAGTCCACACCGGACCAGGTTTACTGGGAGTCTGCATTGTAGAACAAGGCTGAATCATAAAATACGAGCACAAAGCCATGACAGGAAAGACGATTCTTTTCTGTTATGGCTTTGAAAATAGCTTCTTTGTGTCATCGCCAGGAGCACAGCGACGTGGCGATCTCTTTTTCGCAGCCTATGAGCCTCTTTTGAGATTGCTTCGCTGGACTCGCAATCATCACCTGCGGTGCAGGCCACGATAAATGAAAACTTAAGCTTGTCATCGCGAGGAGCGAAGCGACGTGGCGATCTGTTAACTCACACCGTTAGTTGCCATAGAGATCGCCACGCGCTACGCGCTCGCGATGACACAATGGTTGCCTTTTTACTGACATGAAAGCTATTTTCACAGCAATGACATAAACGGTCACTTTGAAGACGTGGGGACGATTAACCTGTCTTTTGTGAGGGGAAAAGAAAGACGGCGTGAAGAAGACAGGTTAAACGTCCCCGCGTCTTCCTTGCTTATATTGGTGGATATTAGAGAAAGTTACAAGTATGGCAGCCAAACTGTCGAGGGGAAACCAGTGATTTCGCCAGTTAATCCGTGCCGGGATATCTATAATAGAAGTCACTCTACCCGAAGGAGTGATGGCTTTGTCCGCTGGCAAATACTTTTTGGCTGCTGTTATCATGACGTGCCTGCTGGTCCAGCCTGCCGCTGCCTGTCCTGAACTTATGCCGGTTGAACCGGTCACCGAACAGCAAGCTCCGATCTACGCTGAATTGCTTAGATGTCTGGCTGTTTATGAAGAGTTCGTAAGTGCCCGTGATCAGGTGGGCGATATGCTCTTTCCCATCCACGGCTGCACAGTCCAACAGGCTCAATCCTTTCTCCAGCAGGGTTTTACCTGTTCATTCAGCAACAACCTGCTGTTGTATTTAACCCGTTGGAACTCCCAATACCAGCGACTCCAGTTAATTCCCGGAGAAGGATTCCCTATTCTTACAGAAGCCGACTTCATTGATCTGTATTATCGGGTCCTGGATGATGGGGCGATAATCTTTCAAAGGGACTATTATGACTGTTACCGGTCAGGAGACCGTTTTCACTACCAGATTACTATAGGTAAACACTCCAACCGCTGGCTGATTGAATCTTTCACCTTGACGGAGTGTCCTGATGCCTTAGTACACCCTTGCCAAGAATACACTTTCCTGACACAATAAGGAGGGAAAGTGATGGAATAAGAAAGGGTGTGATGCAGTGACCCGCTATGAAGTAACCGAAAAGACTCGCCACTCTGATAATTGGATCTGGCTGCTGTTGTTGCTCATTGCCGGATTTGCCATATGGCGGTTGTATTCCCCTTTGGCAGGCTTTGCAATCGCCCTGCTGGGTCTGGCAATACTCTTAATCACCCGCTTGCAGGGCCAAAAACGGGTGGGGAACTATGTGGAACTGGATGATAAAACCATAGTTTTCGGTCAAAATGGAGAAAACCTCTGCATAACCTTTGCTGAGATTAAAAAAGTTAAAACCTGCTGGTTAAGATCGTTATTAGGCGAGCCTTCCTTTATAATCGAAACCAGTACCGGCACCAGGCTCAGGCTGCATCCCGACGATTATGAAAATGGAGAGCAGTTGCGCCATGAACTGGTCGAGCGCTTTGAACAGTTAGACTTTCTTTCTGCCAAGACCAGTAAAAATTAGAGGCATAAAAAAGCTGAACCCGGGGCATCCCCGGGTTCTTGTGGTTTAATTATTAATAATAGTCGTCGTGGTCGTCATCATCCAGGGGGCCCACTGCCAAAGCACTGATCATGGGGCTGGTGATGGCCACGAAATCTACTCCATCGCTTTCTACATTAATGAGTTCAACGGTGTAATAGGCACAGCCCGGGCAGGCATCGCATTCACAGAAATGGAAGGCAAAGGAGTCTGTGGTATCCACATCTTCGTCAGCCTCAAAGTCTCTTTCAAAGGTCCAGGTGCCCAGAGGAATCCTTTGGCCAAACTGGTAGGACTTGCTCAATTGGAAAGTCAAGCGCAGATCTGCTCCATCGTTTTCCCGGAAAGTAATAATGCTGGAGAATTCAATTTTCACATTAGCCTTCTTTAACTCCGAAGTGTCGATGGAAACACTGGCAATAGTATAGGGATTAATAAGCTGAGAGTTTTCTTCATTATGATCGGGAACAATCAGGCCGCTGCCTTGTCCGCAGGCGAGAATAGTCTGGTTGATTTTGGGGCGGTGATGCCGACGGGGATAGAAATCCTTGCCTCCATCATCCTTATAATTGGTCATCTCTCATACCTCCTGTTGTTTGATTTCAGCACCCTTCCCAAGAACTGCCTTTCCGGCGGGATCCTAGGGGCGGGTTTTCGCTTTTCTACCACATCTTATTAAACTCCCCGTCATAAGGTTACATTGTTTGGCATTAATTCCAATTATGTTATATGTATATCGAATGTGGATACTTAGGAAATTTTCTGGCTAACAGTAACAAATATCCGTGCTATTACGTATGCTAGGGTAGAAAATCCGATGGAAAGGGTGATACTATGGCTAAAGTATCAATACTGCCTTTCCAGGACGCCTATATATCAGAATGGTATGCCAGCCAGAACTTCGGCAGTGAAATTGCCCTGTTCGTAAGCCAATACTTAAAGCCAGGTGATGATTACCGGTCCCTGCTGCAGTTTAACTTAGATAAAATCCCTCCGGCCCACATCATAGAAGAGGCTATTTTGGAGCTAACTGTTTACCGCAATGAGGTTTCAAGGCTGCCTATAAATATAACTGTCCATCGCCTGCTCAATAAATGGAACCAGTATTCGGTAACCTGGAACAACCAGCCCAAGGCAAAAACAGTACCAGATGGAACAGTCATCATATTCTCCGACCTTCAGGAGGAAAAAGTACGCATAAATATTACTGACCTGGTACGAGGCTGGTATGATGGCTCCATTCCCAACTACGGCTTGCTGCTGAAAGGAAACGAAAGCCATAATAATCTGGTGGGCTTTCGCAGTACCAACTATGAAGAAAGAGAAGCCTGGCCGGAACTGCATATCAAATTTGCCAATGACAAGCTGAAAACCTATGACATGGAGACCCTGGTTATTCCGCATCCTTCCCGAGGTGTGCCCTTGGAAGCTTCTACACCTATCCCTTTGGGTGCCAGGACTAAAGCCACTTTCCTGGTAAAAAATGATAGCCATAGCGAACACGTGCGGGTAATGCTGCAGGTAGGGTACTCGGATGACCCCCTGGAGACTTTCTTTAACATCGGTTCCTGGACTCACCTTAAACCCAGAGGGTATCCGGGGGAAGCCGTGGCCCTCAGTACCGATGATGCCGCTGAATATGCCCGCGTACTTGCCGGAGGGAAAGGCGGCGAGAGAATACTGGTGTGGCCCCGGTCTTATGAGCTGTAAATAAGAACAGAAAATTCAAAAAGCCTGTCAGGCAATTGACAGGCTTTCTTTATCGTCAATGGTGGGCGATACTGGACTCGAACCAGTGACCCCCTGCTTGTAAGGCAGGTGCTCTCCCAACTGAGCTAACCGCCCGAATGGTGACCCCGAGGGGACTCGAACCCCTGTTACCGCCGTGAAAGGGCGGTGTCTTAACCGCTTGACCACGGGGCCCTAACTGGATTCTGAAGTCGGAAGTCGGATAGCGGGAATAACATTCTCACTTCCAACTTCCCACATCTCACTTCTCAAATGGTGGGCCTACCAGGACTCGAACCTGGGACCAACCGGTTATGAGCCGGTAGCTCTACCAACTGAGCTATAGGCCCGTATTTACCGCGACCTTGCATGTGATAGTATAGTTGATCTGCGGTGAAACGTCAATAGAAATAATCTATCCAAGCCTTCAAGTAAAAAGCGGTAACTCTCATACAGGGGGTTACCGCTGTAGTCTGCAAAGATGGCTCCCCGAGTAGGATTCGAACCTACAACCCTCCGGTTAACAGCCGGATGCTCTACCGTTGAGCTATCGAGGAAAGTCCCAACGACACACATTATATAATGGTGAAGAGCCTCTTGTCAACTTCCCGCTTAAGATTATTCTATATAATCTTTCAGTTTTTTGCTACGGGAAGGATGACGCAATTTACGCAAGGCTTTGGCTTCAATCTGGCGAATTCGCTCCCTGGTTACGCCAAATTCCTGGCCAACCTCTTCCAGGGTGCGTGGCCGGCCATCATCCAGACCAAAACGCAGCCTTAATACTTTCTCCTCCCGGTCGGTCAAGGTATTGAGGATTCCATCCAGGTGTTCCCGCAGCAGTACAAAGGAAGCAGACTCTTCCGGAGATTCTGCGTCTTCATCAGTGATAAAATCTCCCAGATGACTGTCATCTTCTTCGCCGATCGGAGTCTCCAGGGAAACTGGTTCCTGGGCAACTTTCATAATTTCAATAACTCTTTCCACCGGAATGTCCATAGCCTCGGCTATTTCCGCCGGCGTAGGTTCCCGTCCCTTCTCCTGGAGCAGGGTCCTCTGCACCCGGGACAACTTGTTAATGGTTTCTACCATATGTACCGGTATACGAATAGTCCGGGCCTGATCGGCGATGGCACGAGTTATGGCCTGCCTTATCCACCAGGTAGCATAAGTACTGAACTTAAAACCCTTGCGGTAATCAAACTTCTCTACAGCCTTCATTAACCCCAGGTTGCCTTCCTGAATCAAGTCCAGGAAAAGCATACCGCGGCCCACATAACGCTTGGCTATGCTGACTACCAAGCGAAGATTAGCTTCCACCAACTGGCGGCGGGCTTCATCGTCTCCGGCCTCAATGCGGTGGGCAAGCTCGATCTCTTCCTCAGCAGTAAGAAGAGGCACCCGCCCGATTTCCTTTAGGTACATGCGGACAGGATCATCTATTTCAATGCCGTCAGGTATAGTAACATCTTCAGTTTCTATGCTCTCATGGTCGGCATCGTCATCAATATCACCGTCGGCACCGATTCCTATTCCCAAAGACTGCAAATGCTCGAAAATATCATCTATATGATCGGGATCCAGGTTGAACCCTTGCAGATCTTCGATGATTTCTTTATAAGTAAGGCCTTTTTTCTTTTTTCCTTTTTCAGCCAGTGCGCTGATGGATTCGGCCAATTTCCTGTCCATGTTCATGATTTCACCCCTTTATGGGTCGGATTGATAAACGCATCCAAATCCAAGATAAATCTGAGCAATTGATCGAAATCAGCGGTTTCACTCATTTCATTCAGGCGTTCCTGAAACTTTTGCCAGCGTAGTTTTCTGCGCCGCATCTGTATGCGGCGAATAATACCCCTCACTTCTACCAGATTGAGACCTTTTTCTTCTTCCATTAAAAACATTACCCGGGCGTATGCCTCGGTAAATCCCTCCTGTCGAGCTATAATACCTAGTTCTTCCCAGGTGTCCTGATTTATAGGCTGCAGATCAGCAAAACTCTTTATCAACTGACGATACTCTTTCTGCTGAAATATATTAAGTCCTACTGACCTTTGAATTTCTGTGAAAATTTCAGGATTTTTCAGCATAGATACCAGTAACCGCTCTTCCAAGCTAGTTTTACCGTATCTAGTATTATCCCTGTATATTCCATTTTTATTCAGACTTGAGCTTCTGCTTGGTCCGCCCAGTTTATTAAGTTCACGGCGTATCAGATTTTCCTCTACCTGCAAACGCCGGGATAATAAACGGGTATAATAATCCTTTTCCAGCTCGCTTTCCAGGGAGGCGATATCTGAATGCAGGGCTTTTATAATCCTAATGCATGCATCCAGATGTAGTTCCGGCTCATTACTAATATATCTATTTAGTTTGAATTCTATATGATCAACTTTACTATTCTGTATATATTGCAAAAATTCCTCTTTTCCATGCAAATCCAGGTATTCATCTGGATCTTTTTCGGCAGGAAGCGACACCACCCACACCTTTAGTCCTTCAGCATGCAAAATCTCAACTGCTCTCAGGGCTTGTCTCTGCCCGGCTTCATCCCCATCAAACAGCAGGATTACTTCTTCGACAAATCTGCGCAGTATCCGAGCCTGTTCCTGGGTCAGAGCCGTCCCTAATGAAGCCACCGTATTTTCTATTCCCGCCTGGTGCAGTCTCAGGCAATCCATATAGCCTTCTACTACGATAGCTTGATTAAGAGAGCGCATCGCCTGCCGGGCCTGATACAGACCGTATAAGTTCCTGCGCTTGGAAAACAGCTCCGTCTCCGGAGTATTCAGGTACTTGGGCAAACTGTCATCAAGAACCCTTCCGCCAAATCCTACTACTTCACCCCGCAAATCGTGAATAGGAAATATAACTCGGTCCCGGAATAAATCATAATATCGATCCTGTTGATCACTACGTTTAATCAGTCCGGTTGATTTCACCTGCTCCTGGGAAAAAGCTTTTTTAAATAAAAAATTCTCAATAACGTTCCACTTATCAGGAGCATATCCCAGGCAAAACTTTTCTATGATTTCCGGGGTCAGATGTCGCTGCTGCAGATATTGCAGGGCTTTCTTTCCTTCAGAACTGAGCAATACCTCATGGTAAAACTGAGCTGCTGCCTGGTTGGCTGCCAGCACTCCCCGCATCTGGTCCTGCTTGCGGCGGGCCGCCGGGGATTCTTTCTGCACGGTGACTCCTGCCCGGTTGGCCAGGTATTCCACGGCTTCCTTAAACTCCAGCCCTTCCCGTTTCATAATATAGGTAACCAAATCGCCCCCGGTTTGACAGCCGAAACAGTAAAACAGATTTCGTTCCGGAGTAACCGAAAAGGAAGGAGTCTTCTCCTGGTGAAAAGGGCACAACCCCCAGTAACGATTACCTTTACGGGTCAGGTGCACGGTTTCGGATACTATATCGACAATATCCAACCGGGAGTTTATTTCATTCACAACATCTTCATAAAATCTACTCATACATCTCACCATGTATTCGCTGCGCTTGGCGAAAATCCTCCAAAAATGTTGAATAAATGTAACGACAGCTTTTTCCGCGGAAAGTTGGCCTTAACTATCTCTGGCCTGTCCCGGAACCAGTGACTGGGGCACATATATGTCCTCAAAGGCAGCAATGCAATAGGCGTCGCTCATGCCGGAAATATAATCAGCCACCGCCTGTTCCAGTCCCTCTTCATCAGCTATCTGACGATACAAAGGGGTCATTTTTTCAGGATGGTGCAGGTAATACTTGAATAAATGTTCGATGACAAAACTGGCTCGAGATCGCTCAGCCTGGCAAACCGGCCCCTCATAAATGGTTTCAAACATAAACGCCCGCAGATCCCGCAGAGCTTTTTCCACCACCGGACTGGGCTCCACCTTTACCGATTGGGGCGATTTTTCCATCATTGCCCGGGTATGATAAATGGTATCGGTTACCAGCGTGGCAATCCGCTTACTATGGGTATCCCCCAGGATTTCCAAGCAGTGTTTGGGCAAATCATTCAAAGTAAGCAGTCCAGCGCGAATGGAATCATCAATATCATGCTGCACATAGGCAATCTTATCGCTTAGTCTGATTACCTGCCCCTCCAGGGTGCTGGGCAGAGGCCCATCCTTGCCGTATCCGCTGTGGTACAGGACACCGTCCAACACTTCCTGAGTCAGGTTTAACCCAGAGCGGCCCTTATGTTGTTCTACCCGGGTCAATACCCTGATACTATTCTCGTTATGGCGAAAACCTTTAACCATGAGCCGGTCCAAAACTTGTTCCCCGGCATGGGCGAAGGGAGTGTGGCCTACATCATGGCCCAGAGCAATTGCTTCAATCAGATCCAGGTTCAGATTCAGCCCGGCACCTATGGTTTTGGCAATTTGATTTACTTCCAGGGTGTGAGTCAGGCGACTGCGATAATGATCCCCCCGGGGAGCAATAAACACTTGGGTTTTATGTTTTAAGCGGCGAAAGGACTTGGAATGAACTATCCGGTCTCTATCCAGCATATAGTTGGTACGGATAGGATCAGGCGGTTCCTCGATGGCCCTGCCTTTAGACCTGCTGGACAGGCTGGCCAGCGGACTCAAGGTGTTTAACTCCCTCTGTTCTATTTCCAGTCTGATCTCCATAGGTGTCCTCCTTCTGGTGGAAAAAAAACCTCTGGCATCTGCCAAAGGAACAGGTATTTATTAAAGCTGACGATAATTTGTTTTTTGGTAATTATCCTATGATTTACGTAATACTACGTTCCAGATGTAAATCCTTTTTTGTGTCCCTTATAAAATAAATAAGGAATCAGCAGCAGAGCTGCTCCTCGCTTTAATCGGCCAGTTCATTTATAAAGAAACATACAAGCTGATACGACAATTTCTAATGCTATAATTCTTATAAGGCGCTTCTTTTAACAAAGAAATAGGAGGTATGTTTCCATACCTCCCTGGGTTTTCTGTTCAAAACCAAAAGCAGCTTATTTTTTCTTGGCGGTTTTTTTCTTAGCAGCGGCTTTAGGTGCTGCTTTCTTTTCAGCTGCAACAGCTTCCTTCAAGGATTTGCCAGGTTTAAAAGCGGGGACTTTTGTGGCAGGAACTTTGATTTCCTGTCCAGTGGCCGGGCTGATGACCTTTCTTTCCTTCCGGTCGCGAACCTCAAAGCTACCGAACCCAATGATCTGCACCTTGTCACCTTTGGCCAGAGCCTGCTGAACAGTTTCTACGAGGGCATCCAGTGCTTTGGCTGCATCCTTTTGAGTGATCTCAGCCTTCTCAGCTAACGCTTTGACAAGTTCCGATTTGTTCACTACATAGTCCTCCCTTTTCAGTGAAATTAAAACCATAGATAACTTTCCCCAAAAAAACGGGAATTCCTGCTGTTACACTAAAAATTTTGCAATATTTTTTCCTAATGCACTGGTTTGATATCAATACTTTAAGTCTTCCATTTTATTGCAGCTTTTATTCATTAGCCCATAAATACGGGCTTTTATAAATATATTTCCCCAAAAAGGCGGTAAATACGCTAATCAATAACTTCCTGAATAAAAATACTCCTATCAGTGGCCAGATTATAAAACTTATCGTCCACCATAACAATAGGCCGGGTAGGCATGGAAGGATCAACGAAAATGACAACACCTATTTCATTATTGGAGAGGCGCACCTGATTGCCCACATAAAAATTGGCGATCTTATCATAGAATACTTTGGTAATGCGGGGATCCAGCCGGCCGAAAGATTCCTCCCACAAGATTTCCGCAGCAGTGTATGGAGAGGAACGAGAGGAATAAGCACGATCTGAGGTAATAGCATCGTAAACATCAGCAACAGCGGTGACCGCTGCATAAAAGGGAAGATTGTATCCTTTGGTCCCTATAGGATAGCCGCTGCCGTCGGCCCTTTCATGATGCAGCAGGGCTGCATTGGCAACATCGTGAGAGAAAGATCCGTTCTGCACAATCAAATTGTAGCCCAGGGTGGTATGCTTTTTAACTTCTTCATATTCTTCCTTAGTAAGCTGGCCGGGTTTGTTGAGGATCTCACTGTCAATGTATACCTTGCCTATGTCATGCAGGAGTCCGGCTACACCCAGTTCTCTGATCACCTGTTCATCGCACTTCATCCAGCGCCCTATAAGTATACACAACAATGACACGTTCACCGAATGAGTGAACAGGTAATCATCCTTTTCTTTCATTAAGCGTATCTGCCGGAACAGATCGATTTCATCAAATACCTGCAGGAACAGCATTTCGGTAGTGGTTTTTATTTCTTCCACGTCCAGGGATTTTCCCAGTTTTGCCTCCAGCATGAAGCTCTTGACTGCCTGCAGGGAATCCACATAAACATCAGCAAAGGGCTTCCCGCTCTTGGGCCTAGGCCGGGAATCCATAATAAATACTTCTTCTATACCACGCGCCGCAAAATGATGTAAATGTTCCTGGGTAATAACCGTTCCCCGGGGCAACAGCAGTTGCGCATCATAGCTATAGATATCCTTTCCCAAACGAGCCCCTGGTTTGAGATTGCTTATCTTTATCCGTAACAACGGTGGACCTCCCTCGCATCTGTTTACCTTTTCTATCTATTTCTACATGTTTTTGGCAGGTTCCTTCTTTTCACCGTTTATTACCCCAAGATACGTCCAGGCTGGTGACATGTAGACGGGAACAATCTCGACCTCCCACCCGGCATGAGCACTTTCCCGGGCTAGCAACTGGCATACTTCTTTAACCACCAGTTCTTCAGTAGCCTGATGACCGGCATCAATCACTGCCAATCCCAAGGCAGCGGCCTCCCGGGCCTCATGATATTTTAAATCCCCGGTGATAAGCACATCAGCTTGTCCGGCAATTTCATTAATAAAACTAGCTCCTGAGCCGCTTACTACGGCTACTTTCTGTACGGGAGTATCTGGATGTCCCACCAGACGCAAGGCAGGCAAAGCCAGTTTGATGCGCACCTGCTCAGCCAGCTGTCCCAGGGGGATAGCTTGCTGCAGCTTGCCCTTTCTTCCAGGGCTGAACAAGGTTCCCTGGTTCTCCAGCTTATACAGGTCATAAGCCACCTCTTCATAGGGGTGGGCTTCCAGCATGGCATCCAGTATGCCCTTTAGGCGATGTTGGGGGCATATGGTTTCCAGCCGGACTTCCTCTACTTCTTCCAGCTGGCCGATCTGCCCTATAAAAGGATCCGTGTCCTCTCCAGGCTTGAAAGTTCCTATCCCCTGAGCCCTAAAAGTACAATCAGAATATTTGCCGATAAATCCGGCTCCTGCACGGCATATTGCTTCCCGGACCTCATTAATATGGGTCAGGGGCACAAAAACCACCAGCTTGTACAACGATTCCCGCTGCCCGGCACTTCTCAGAATAAGAGGCTCAATATCCGTCAATCCGATGGTCTCAGCCAGCAGTTGATTTACTCCCCGGGGAGCATTGTCCAAATTGGTATGGGCAGCATACAGGCTGATGTCAGCCATGATCAGCTTGCGAATCAGACTGCCTACGGGCGAATCCACTTTAATACTGGACAAAGCCTTAAAAATCAGAGGATGGTGTGTTATGATCAGGTCGGCATTTTCCTGCCAGGCTCGATCCAAAACCTGGTGGTCCAGTTCCAAAGCTACCACTACTTTCGAGACTTCCCGTCCCATTGAACCGACCTGCAAGCCCACATTATCCCACTTCTCCGCTAGATTTAAGGGATAATGCCTTTCCAAGATCTGCACGATATCTTTTACCCGGATCTTCACCTTAAATATACCTCCAATTCCCTTAGCTTTTCTTCCGTTTCCGCCAGCAGTTCATTATTGGGGCTGGTTTTGCTTCCCAGAAGGCTTTTTCGTAGGCGCTGGTATTTTTTCTGGAGCCACTGGCGGTAAGCCTGTACCAATGGATCATCCTGGCGAAGCAAAATAGGCCCTGCTTCTGTTTCCAGCGGTGTCAGCCGGTAGGGGATATTCCCCGGCACTACCTTTATCATGGCAAAAAAACGCCGGTTTTGCCACACCAGTCTTTCATCCCTTATCTCCCATCCCTGGTGGGCTAAAACTTTACGTAAGAACCCTGGACGACTCATAGGCTGGAAAACAAAGCAGGTAAAACTGCCGGCTTTTTCCCAATCATAGCTGAGAATCTGAGCAATGGTTTCTCCTCCCATACCGGCTATGATTACATTGTATACTTCCCCCGGTTTCAAAGGCTGCAAACCATCTCCCTGCCGTACCTCGATCCGGTCGGCATAGGGACTGTCGTTAACTGCCTGGTACAGTCGCTGATAGGGTCCGTTACCTAATTCCGTGGCTATTACCCAGGGAGCGATTTCCTGTTCTAACAGGTAGATAGACAGGAGGGCATGGTCGGCACCGATATCAGCAGCAGGCTGTCCCGGTTCCAGCAGTTCCGCTATAACCCGCAGGCGTTCCAGAGCAAATCCCTCCTGTAATTGCTGTGAAAACAGCTTCCTAATGTATCACCGACACGTCGGGTGTATCATTACTGTGAAAATGACTGCGCTGTGTCATCGCGAGGAGCGAAGCGACGTGGCGATCTCAACCGGTAAGCCCGGCTGATTATGAATGAGATTGCCACGCCCCGTCGGGGCTCGCAATGACAATTAAGAATTCCTTTCATAGCGATGACAGACTTAAGTTTTCGTTTATCGTGGCCTGTTTTACTGGTGAAAATTGCGAGCGCCATGAAGGGCGTGGTAATCTCCATGTTTTCTTACGGTTTGAGTTAGCAGATCGCCACTTCGCTTTGCTCCTCATAAGTACACAGCGCAGTTATTTTCACAGCACTGATACGCAAGATCACTTTTCATTCATCGTGGCAGGTGCTGCAGGTAACAAATGCTGTTTTTATCATAATGGAATTTGCCGGGCAAGGCAAACCAGCAAAAACCCTGGCTCAAGGCCAGGGTTTTGGGCTTTGGCAAAGGCATATTTACATGTCTGGTATTCAGGTTCTATACAGCTTCTATATCTGGGGCAGGTCCTGCAAACTTGCCTCCAATTCCTCACAGGAGAATTCAATATCCTCGGTCTCTCCGGACAGGTAGCGGTCATAGGAACCCAGGTCCAGGTTTCCGTGGCCGCTTAAATTGAACAATATGGTCCGGCTGACCCCCTCCTCTTTGGCTTTGAGGGCTTCATCTATCGCCACCCGGATGGCATGGGCTGATTCCGGAGCCGGCACAATACATTCCGTCTGAGCAAACAGCATGGCTGCAGCAAAGGTGGCATTCTGTTTAACTGCTATTGCTTCCAGCAAACCGTCATGGTAGAGCTGGCTCACCAGGGGAGAATCCCCATGATAGCGCAAGCCTCCCGCATGAATACCCGAAGGGGTAAAACTGTGTCCCAGGGTATACATTTTCATAATCGGCACCAAACCGGCCGCATCACCAAAATCATAAGCAAATACCCCCTTGGTCAGAGTAGGGCAGGCTGCCGGTTCCACGGCAATTAAACGTATATTTTTCCCGGACAGCTTGTCGGGCAGGAAAGGAAAGGCTATACCGGCAAAGTTGCTGCCCCCGCCGCAGCAGCCTATAACCATGTCCGGATAATCTCCCGCCATCTCCAGCTGCAGCCTGGCCTCCTGGCCAATGATGCTCTGGTGAAGGCACACATGATTCAAAACACTGCCCAGGGAGTAATTGGTATCATCTCGCTGCATGGCATCCTCTACCGCTTCGCTTATGGCGATAGCCAGAGTTCCCGGCGAATCAGGGTCTTGGGCCAACACCTTGCGCCCACTTTCCGTAAGAGTACTGGGGCTGGCTACACAGGTGGCTCCGTACAATTCCATTATGGAACGCCGGTAAGGTTTCTGGTGATAACTGACTTTTACCATATACACCATGGCCTCAACACCAAACAGTTTACAGGCCAGCGACAGAGCAGTCCCCCACTGTCCTGCTCCGGTTTCGGTAGTCAGGCGCTTAATACCCTGTATTTTGTTGAAGAATACCTGGGGCAATGCGGAATTCAGCTTGTGGCTTCCTACCGGGCTGACCCCTTCATATTTATAATAAATACGGCAGGGTGTATCCAGGGCCTTCTCTAACCGGCGAGCCCGGTACAGAGGGGAAGGCCGGTACTGCTTATAGAGCTGCCGCACTTCTGCGGGAATCTCAATGTATCTTTCCGTAGAAGCTTCCTGGGCAATTAATTCCCGCGCAAAAAGGGGCTCCAAGTCAGCCGGGGTTAAAGGTTGCTTAGTGTGGGGATGCAGTCCAGGTGCTGGAAGGTTGGGCATATCTGCCTGCACATTGTACCAAAATTTGGGCATTTTGTCCTCAGGCAGCATGATTTTGGTAAACTCTTCTCTACTCATCTCAACATTCTCCTCTCATTCTAATCTCAGCTAAGCTTACTAAAACTTGTGGTCTAGTGTAACACATACGGTTGAGTTTTAACAAGTCTAATTTAAATTATTTATCCGCCCAATTACAACAATTGATTTGACCGGAGGAATACCTGGATCTATAATGAGGTTAACCGAAAAAGGGGAGCTGGAAGAATCCGGCTGAGAGTGGACTGTGTTGTCCTGACCCTGGAACCTGATCTGGGTAATGCCAGCGTAGGAACCATAGTTAGACTATTGTTGCTGCGACTGCTTATCCATTTTTATGGGGTAAGCAGTTATTTTTTACGGGAGGGATATGCTTTGCCGGTTGTTAATTTGAGCCTGCAAATCCTGCCAGTGGTGGAGGAAGAAAAGATCTATCCCCTGGTAGACCAGGTTATTGAGATAATTCAGGCTTCCGGCCTGAAATACGTAGTTGGCCCCATGGAAACAACCATTGAAGGTGAGTTGGATTCCCTGCTGGACCTGGTAAAAAAAGCCCAGGAGGTGTGCGTTCAGGGCGGAGCCAGCCGGGTAATTTCGGTGGTTAAGATTGATTACAAACCGGACGGAGTGACCATGGATGAAAAGACCTACAAATACCGCTGAACAACTGGCACCCTTCGTGTCTATAGCCGGCTTGCTGCTGATCTGGGAAGGAGCGGTACGCATTTTTCAGGTTCCCCAATTCATTTTGCCGGCCCCCAGCCAGGTCATATCCGCCGGGTATCATATAAGGAATCTGTTATTGTATCATACCGGAGTTACCCTGGGAGAAGCTTTAGGCGGATTGCTGCTGGCCATCGCCATAGCTTTCCTGATGGCCCTGCTATTGCACAATATTAACTGGCTGTATGGAATGATTTATCCTCTGTTGATCCTCTCTCAGACCATTCCTTTGGTGATTCTGGCCATTCTGCTCCCCCTCTGGCTGGGTTGGGGCATAGCTCCCAAAATAGTCATCGTAGTTCTGGTTTGTTTTTTCCCCATTGTCATTAACCTGCTCAACGGTTTAGATGAGGTTGATCCTGATCAGCTCAGCCTGTTTCATTCCATGGGCGCTTCCCCTCTGGCTACCTTTTTCATGGTGAAAATGCCTGCTGCCCTGCCTGCCTTTTTCACCGGCATACGCATCTCGGCTACCTACAGCCTGATGGCAGCAGTTATCAGTGAATGGGTGGGAGCCCAGCGGGGATTGGGGTATTTCATGACCATCAAGCAAAAAGCCTTTGCCATCGATGAGGTTTTGGCAGCGGTTCTGGTAATCTGCCTGCTCAGCTATCTTTTAGTTAAATGCACCGATGGTCTGGAATACTGGCTGGTACCCTGGAACCGCCCCAACCTGCCGGAAGAAGAATGGAACTAATACTGAGGAGGTTTGGAAAATGCGCAACTTGGCAGTACTGATTTTGATCCTTTCCCTTTTGGTTCTTGGCCTGAGCGGTTGTCAGAGTCAAGAACCAGGCAGTACTTCGGATTTAACCAAAGTTACCGTGGTTTTGGATTGGTTTCCCAATACCAATCACACCGGATTATATGTAGCCCAGAATCTGGGATATTATGAGGAAGAAGGACTGGATGTGGAAATTATTCAGCCCAGTGAAGGAGGAGCATCCCAGCTGATAGCCGCCGGCCAGGGTGATTTTGGTATAAGCTACCAGGAAGAGGTAACAGTTGCCCGTTCCCAAAACATACCGGTAGTGGCCATCGCTGCAGTGATACAGCATAATACTTCGGGATTTGCTTCTCCGGTAAGCAAAAACATAAAGAGCCCCCGGGATTTTGAAGGCAAAACTTACGGAGGCTGGGGTTCCCCGGCAGAAGAAGCTATGATAAAGGCAATCATGGAGCAAGAGGGGGCCGATTTTTCCAAAGTGAATATCTTGAACATCGGCAGCAGTGACTTCTTTACCAGTATTGAACGGGATGTAGATTTTACCTGGATTTACTGGGGATGGACCGGTATTGAAGCAGAGCTCAGAAATGTGGATTTGAACTTTATTAAACTGCGGGATAAACATCCGGCTTTGGACTTTTATACCCCGGTGATTATAGCCAGTGAAGCCAAGATCAAAGAAAACCCGCAGCTAATAGAAAAATTCATGCGGGCCACTTCCCGGGGTTACCAGTATGCTATAGAAAACCCGCAAGAAGCTGCTGAAATTCTGCTCCAAGCAGTGCCGGAACTGGACCGGGAGCTGGTTGTAGCCAGTCAGGAATACCTGGCCGGAGAGTACCAGGCTGATGCTCCCCGCTGGGGCGAAATGAAAGCCAGTGTATGGAAAGCATACGCCGACTTCATGTTTGGCCACCAGCTTATCGAACAGAATATAGATCCGGAAAAGGCTTTCACCAATCAATTTTTGCCAGAAGAGGAGTAAAGGACAATGGGGTACCTGCAGATTAAGGGAGTCAGCAAAACCCTGGGGCGTATTCACACCCTGGATAATATTTCCCTATCGGTAAACCAGTACGAATCAGTAGTGATATTGGGTCCCAGCGGCTGCGGCAAGAGTACCTTGCTGAACATAGTGGCCGGTCTGATATCCCCCGATCAGGGACAGATTCTTATTGACGGCGAGGATTGGACGGGAAGGACCGGACGAGTCAGCTATATGCAGCAAAAAGACCTGCTCCTTCCCTCCCGTACTATTTTGGATAATGTGGCTATTCCGCTGATTTTAAAAGGTACCCCGAAAAAACAGGCCCGGCAGATAGCCCAGCAGCACCTGACCGAGTTTGGTCTCAGTGATTTTTCCAGTTATTATCCCCGGCAGCTTTCCGGAGGTATGCGCCAACGAGCTGCCCTTTTTAGAACCTATTTATTTGCCAGGGATATTCTCCTGCTGGATGAGCCTTTTGCTGCTCTGGATGCCATAACCAGAAGGCGTATGCACCTGTGGCTGAAAGACTTGCAATCCCGATACCGGTGGTCAATTTTGTTTGTAACCCATGATATTGAAGAAGCTCTTATAATGGCGGACCGCATTCTGGTACTGTCAGCCCGTCCGGCTAGAATCCTGCAGGAGTTTGCTGTCCCAGAACAGCCAGATATAACCACCCACCAGTCTATCAAAAAGAATATTCTGCAGTTGCTGGAACCAGAGGAGGATGATACCAGTGTTTACCGGGGAAATAGCAGCCAATTATGATCTTTGGTACCAAAACCCCAGAGGAGCTTTTATAGATGAACTGGAAACTGAGGCTGCTCTGAAATTATTTTCTCCGTACCCCAATCAGCCTGTTCTTGATGCAGGCTGCGGCACAGGAAACTTCAGCATTAAACTGGCTCAGATGGGCTCCAAGGTTACCGGTATCGACATATCGGAAGACATGCTGTCTTTGGCCAGAAACAAAGCTTCCCTTTTAAATCTGGATATCCAATTCCTAAAAATGGACCTTCATTCCCTTGATTTTCCTGATGGTTCTTTTGCGGGAGTATTCTCCATGGCCGCCTGGGAGTTCGTAACTGAACCAGAAAGGGCATTTGCTGAATTATGGCGGGTCCTGAGACCAGGTGGTCAACTGTTAATAGGCACCATAAACCGGGAAAGCCCCTGGGGAAAGCTCTATATGGAACAAGCCAAACAGCCTGGTTCAGTATTCAGATATGCCGATTTCAAATCATTACAAGACCTGAAGAATCTTGCTCCTGAACATATCTGCGGATGGAGTGAATGTCTTTTTATTCCTCCCGAGGCAGAAGACAGCCTGTTCACCAGGGAAACGGAAGAATCCCTGCGGTATAGCAATTCTCCCGGCTTTATAGTGGTCTGCTGGCAAAAACCACTTTAGACCACTTTCAGACTGCTTCGCTTATTGCTTAAAGATCCTTCCCACTTCTTGCAGCGGTCCCCCCAGTAGGCCAGGGGCTGTCCGTCGCGGCTAATACAAACAACTTCGCATAGATTGGGGCATCCGCGGCATTCCTGACTGCGACTGGTAAACTCCCCTTCCAGAACAAAACTAGGGCCTTTAAACTGGCCAGGGCCTAAGCTGCGTTCCCTGGCCTCCCTGGCCAGCAAGGCCGCACCAATAGCCCCCATTACTTCATGGTGTTCCGGAACTTGCACCGGGCAGCCCAGCAACTGCTCAAAAGCTCGTTTCATCCCCTGGTTAGCAGCTACTCCCCCCTGAAAAAATACTGGTTCCATGATTTTTTTGCCCTTGCCCACATTATTCAGATAATTACGAGCCAGAGCCTCACATAAGCCCATGAGAATATCTTCCACCGGGTACCCCATCTGCTGTTTATGAATCATGTCTGACTCGGCAAAAACCCCGCAGCGTCCGGCGATGCGTACCGGTTGGCGTGAAGTTATGGCCCGTTGTCCGAACTCCTCAATGGGGATGTTCAAGCGGGCTGCCTGCTGATCCAAAAAGGAACCAGTTCCCGCAGCACAGACGGTATTCATGGCAAAATCATTCACTATGCCGTTTTTCAGCAATATTATCTTGGAATCCTGACCGCCGATTTCGATAATGGTTCGCACCTGCGGATTCAGCCAGGAAGCCGCCACCCCATGAGCAGTGATCTCGTTTTTAATTACATCCGCCCCCAGCAGCACCCCCGCCAGCTGACGGCCGCTGCCGGTTGCGCCTACTCCCCTGATTTGCCACCCCTGCTTTTTCAGGGTAGAGTCGATAGCAGCAAAGCCTTCTTTAATGGCTTGTACCGGATTCCCCTGGGTCCGCAGGTAGACTTTGTCTCGCAGCTGCCCCCGGCTGTCCACCAGAACAAAATTGCTGCTTACCGATCCAATATCAACACCCAGGTACATGTGCATGTATATCCTCCTCCTGTATAGGCAACTGGCCTAACCTTTTGCGGCGCTGCAGCATATCTACAAAAGCTTCCAGGCGGGTTTGAATGCCGGCAGCTGCTGAGTGTTCATCAAAATACATGGTCATTACCGGGATACCTTCCTGTTCTCCCACCTGACCCAGCACAGATTGGGCTACTATTTCCGGCATGCAGGTCAAAGGGCCGATCTGGATAATGCCATCAAAACTTTGCCGGGCAAATTCTACCGTATATCCCACCGTCTCCCGGCCATGTCCCCCCACGAAGTAATTCAAGTAAGGGCGTGCACTGGCCAGTATTTGCCTGCGGTTGGTCCCCTTGGCCAGACCTCCCAGCAGGTGATCATTGACCCAGTTACTGGTATAGACTGAACGCTTGACTTCCACATTCATCCGGCCCAGTTGTTCGATTATATGGTAGTTGCAGCTGGGCTCCAATATGGTATAGATTTCCCCTACCAGCCCAATGCGCAGTACAGGTTCACGGTGCTGTTCCATTTTTTCCATCTCTATGATCCGGTTGTTTAAAACCCTTTTGACCTGCTCACGGCTGTCCGCTCCATCTATCTCCCGAAGGGCCAGATGATAGAGGTTCATCACTTTGTCCTTATCCACAGCCCGGGGCAGTACTCTTTCCAGGCAGCTTTCCAAGCGGTCCACTGCATTAAGCTTATACCAGGCGAAGCGGGCTGCCCGCAAAGCTTCCAGAGTGGTCACATTGCCCGCCAGGTCTTTTATCTGGTTCAGCAGTTCCGACAGCTTGAAATCAGGCGCCTCCAGAACCACCATACGGAAAGAATAGCCCAGGTCCTGCAGTATATCCCTTTCAACCTGAGCATAGTAGCCAAATCGGCAGGGTCCCCATCCCCCCGCCATCAGCACCGTGTCTGCTCCCTGTTCCAGAGCTTCGATAAAATTGCCCACATTGATCTTCAAGGGCAGGCAGGCAAACTCCGGTGAGTACTTTACCCCCAGTTCCAAAGTCCGTTTCGTTATGGGGGGCGGCAGTATTACTTCCAGCTTTAGGCCGGTGAGCAGAGCTTTAATGGCTATATGGGAATTACCCATGTGCGGAAAAGTTATCTTCAAAGGATCTCCTCCTATTGCGTTCTATCATGTCCACAAAGGCCTCTATCCGGGTGATCAGCCCCGCCTCTCCTGTATGCTCATCAACCGTTAGCATAATAAAGGGTTTGTTCACTATGCGCCGTTCAATTATTTCTCCAATCAGGGAGTCAGGGCCGCAGCCGAAACAGGCCAGGTAGACAATCCCGTCAATCTCCTGGTCCTGATCGAAATAGAGTGCACTGCCTACCATTTTACGGCCCAGGGTCCAGAAAACCCGTTTGCTTAAAGTGGCGGCATAATTTTCGATCATATCAGGGTCAACATGTTCGGCCAGCACCGGTCTGCATTCCAATCCCCGCAGGTGCTGGAGCAAATTCATGCTGATAACCCCATCATAAAGAGAATAACCATGGCCCAATATCCCCAGTCTTAACCGTTCCGGTTCCCTTGCCGGCAACTGGTTCCCCTCCCACACCTGCATGGCTTCCTGGGGGGATAAACCCTGGGCAGCTAGGGTCCGGAAAAACCTCAGTTCCTCCAGGCCCTTTTGGTAAGCAGCCCGGGTTTTCTTAGGGCTGGCTCCGAAAATGCGTCCTACCCGGACAATATCCTTGTGCAGATACTTGTCAGTTTTGCTGATATCCACGGTTATATCGATCAAAGGAGGCAGGCGGGGAATACTGGCCCTGATCATATCGGGCAGTCCCATGAATTTGGGGCAGATATAGCTTTTCGGTTCCACGCTGACCAGGCGGGGTACAAACAGGTAGTCAACTCCCTGATCCGCCAGTTCCTTAACATGGCCGAAATAAACCTTCATGGGAAAACAAGCTTCATCTACCGCCAGCCGTACTCCCTGATCAACCGTCAGCCGGCTGGTGGGGTGAGATTTGACCACCTGGGCTCCCAGTTCTTCGAAAAAAGTTTTCCACAGAGGATAATAGTAATAATAAAAAAGACTGTGCGGTATTCCGACTTTTAACAACATCAAGGCCTCCTTCTCTTAAATGCAGGAGCAGGCTGGCGCCACTTATCCCGGGTGTTTAATATACTGGGCCGGCTGTTCTGGATGGGAACCGGCGAACGCACCAGTATAGCTTTTAGAGCCGGCCAGTTAAAGGGAATTAACGGCCATAGGTAAGGAACCCCAAAAGACTTGGTAAAGGCAGCCAATACCAGCACCAAAACCAAAGCCGCTAAAAACCCCGGCAAGCGGAAGAACCCCACCGCCAGCAGCAAAAACAGTCTAACCAGCCGGTTGGCCATGGACAGTTCATAGCTGGGAGTACTGAAGGAACCCACCGCCACCACTGCTGTATAGAGAATTACTTCGGGGACCAGCAGTCCGATGGTGACGGCTACTTCCCCTATCAGCAAAGCTGCGATAACTCCCAGAGCCGTGGCCAGGGGAGATGGGGTATGAATAGCCGCCATGCGCATAAAATCCAAAGCCACCTCTCCTATAAGGAACTGCAGCAGCAAAGGAAGTTCTCCCACTTTCTCCGGGCCTATAAACTTCAGAGAGGCTGGGAGGAGATCGTGTTCCAGGGCTGCCAGCAGCCACAGGGGAGTAGCAAATATAGAAATTATAATGGCCAAAAACCTGATCCAGCGGATATAAGCTCCCACGGCAGGATTCTGCCGGTATTCCTCGGCATGGTGGATATGATGAAAATAAGTGGCCGGAGCGATCATAATACTAGGCGAGGTGTCCACCATAACCAGAACATGCCCTTCCAAAAGGTGAACGGCGGCTACGTCCGGACGCTCCGTGTAGCGCACCCGGGGGAAGGGATTCCACCAATTGCCCTGGGTAATCATTTCTTCAACCGATTTTTCCGCCATGGGTATAGCGTCAATTTCCACTGCCTCAATGCGTTTGGTAAGGTTATCCACCAGAGCCGGATCGGCCACGTCTTTCAGGTACAGCAGGCAGATATCGGTTTTGGAGCGGCGGCCAATCCTTACCAGCTTTACCCGCAGCTTGGGATCCCGGATCCTTCTGCGAATAAGAGCGGTGTTGAAAACCAGGGTCTCGGTAAAACCATCCCGGGAACCGCGCACTACCCTTTCAATATCGGGTTCCTCCGGATTACGGGACGGGTAGGTGCGGGCATCGATTACAAAGGCCTCTTCACAGCCATCTACCAATAACAGGATGGACCCGGCCATCACCAGGTAAATCAGTTCATCAATCTGTGCTTCCGTACTCAGTTCTATATAGGGAAGATTTCTCTCCAATACCGTCCTTACAGTAGCTGAACCAAACTCCAGCCCCTCCAGCTTCAGCAGGAGTTTCATAACCTGGGTCAATACGTCATCCTTCACAAACCCGTCAATACAGATAAAAGCCGCCTGGCGTCCCAGGATGCGCATTTCCCTGACGATAATGTCAAAACTTTCGCCAAAGCCCAGTTCCTGCTGGAAAAAATCCAGGTTTTCCTGAAAATTACGGGACAGGTAAAGATGCTGGTCTTTATCGCGCAAGGAATCCCTTCTTTCCCGGAATATTTCCATGTATTTCAGTAAAACTGGAGATGTCCAGGATTAGCCTTTGGGGTCAAAAAGCACCGCCGCTACATAACCGAAAACAATAGCTGCGGTAATACCGGCAGCGGTTGCCTCCACTCCCCCGGATATAGCCCCTAACAGGCCTTTGGTTTCTACGGCTTTTAATGTTCCCTGAACCAGGGAATGCCCGAAACCTGACAAAGGCACGGTAGCACCCGCTCCGGCAATGTCAACCAAAGGCTGGTAAAGCCCTAATCCGCTCAGGATAGCTCCAATGCTTATATACCCTACCAGAATATGTCCCGGAGTTATGGCCGGTTTAGTCAGATCCATAACCAGCTGACCAATAAGACAAATTATTCCTCCAACCAAAAAGGCCATTACCAATGAGTTCACAGCTATTCACCCCGTTTACAGATATTCCAGAGCTACCGCGTGAGCGATACCAGGGATACTTTCCCCTTGAAAGCTAGTAGTGGGACTCATCAGAGCACCGGTGGCTACCAGCAGCAACCGCTTTATCTTGCCTTCCTCCATTTTTTTCAGCAGGGGTCCGCACAGCATAGCCGCAGAACACCCACAGCCGCTTCCCCCGGCATGGACATCCTGAGTCTCATTGAATATCAAGACTCCGCAGTCGCTGTAATTGGGCTCAGGAACAATCCCATGCTTAACGAACAGCTGTTTAATCAGAGCTGAACCTACTTTGCCCAGATCACCGGTTACTATCAAGTCGTAATAATCGGAGGGGCGATTGGTATCATCAAGATGCTGCTTTATTGTATCCGCCGCAGCAGGAGCCATGGCACTGCCCATGTCATTGACATCTTTTTGGCCCAAGTCAATAATTTTGCCGATGGTGGCACAGGTTACCCGCGGACCGCCATATACCCCTTTTTCCAGGACTACTGCCCCTGCCCCGGTTACAGTCCATTGACCGGTCATGGAACGCTGGGTACCCTGTTCGGTGGGAAAACGGAACTGTCGTTCCGCGGTATAATGATGACTGCTTACCGCCGCTACCGCCCTTTCAAAATATCCCCCGTCGATAGCCATGGCTGCAGTTAACAGTGATTCAGCCATAGTAGAACAAGCTCCGTACATACCCAGGAAAGGTATTTGCAGTTCCCGGGCAGCATAATTGGAAGAGGTGATTTGGTTCAGCAAATCGCCGGAAACCATTAATTCAATATCCTGGGGCTGGTAATTTTTCTTGCTCAAAGCCAGCTTGACCGTTTCCCGCAGCAGCTTGGATTCTGCTTTTTCCCAGGTTTGTTCCCCGAATTCATAATCCTCAAGAATCCAGTCAAAATAGGATCCCCAGGGACCTTCTCCTTCTTTGGGGCCAACTATGGTTGCCCAGGCTGTCAGAACCGGCGGATTTTCGAATTTAATGCTCTGCATGCCCAGTTTTTTCTGGTTGGCCAAATGCTGTCACCTCTTAGCCGAAAACAACCTTGATAAGTCCTATTACTACCGCTACGACAAAGCCAAATACCAGCGTAGGACCTGCTACGCTGAAGATGCGGGCTCCCACTCCGAAAATATAGCCTTCCCGCTTGAACTCCATGGCCGATGCCACGATAGCATTAGCGAAACCAGTAATAGGTACAATGGAACCAGCTCCGGCACGCTTGCCTAAAACGTCATACCATCCTAACCCGGTAAACAGCGCAGCCAAGAAAACCAGTACCACAGCTGTAGCCGAGCCGGCATCCACTTGGCTTAATCCCCGGGCACTGAAAAAATTCATGATAACCTGCCCCAGAGTACAAATCAGACCGCCCACTACAAAGGCCCAAATACAGTTTTTGACTACTGTGGGCTTGGGTTTAGTCTGATCAACCATATCCTGGTACTCCTGAGCTTCTATTTTTTTCAGTCGATCTTCTGCTGTATTCACAAGCTGTCGCCTCCCTTACCAGAAATATTATGGGCTAACCCAGATCCCTTTATTCCCCAACAAAAGCAGCACCCCGTATCCGGGGTGCTGCTGGGAAGAAATATGATTATTCTACATAAGCAATCTTGATATTGGCTTTGTATTCCACAATTTTGTTATCCTGACAATCGGCTGTCCAATTGTAGACTTCCACACCGGTTACATTGGGATACCTGCGGGAAGCCTCCATAACCGCATTTTCAATAGCATCCTGCCAGCCGCGCTGGGATTCAGCTACAATTTCTGCAACCTTTACCTGCAATCTAGTCCAACCTCCTTTTGTATCAGTTGCTATTAGCTTGGATAGAATGCAGGCGGTTTATGCAAAATGCAAACATCGATTAATGACTGAAAAAACTAGGCAGGGAAACAGGAGCATTAGCCGGCGAGCGACTTACGACGAGCCGTGGCAACCCAGGTTGAAACTGGGGCTGCGAAGGGGAGCGAGAAACAGTACGTTTCGAGCAGTGAGTACTGAGTGCATGGATACCGAATTACGAACGGTCCCCTTCGCACTTAAAGTTTGCCGATGGGTTGCAGGCGAGGAAGTCCCGTAGCGAGCCGGCCAATACTCCTGCTTAGATAGACTAAGGGACGTAAAACTTATCTTCTCCGGCAAAACGAGAAGAATACAAGTTTTACGTCCCCGTGTCGGTCGTCAGTTCTTTAGGAGGTCTGTTCATTCAGCAGGTTCCTGAGCTTCTGCAGGGCTCCTTTTTCTATGCGGGATACCTGTACCTGGGAAACCCCCAGGTCTTCGGCTATTACCGACTGGGTTTCATCTTTGAAAAAACGCCGCAGGATGACCTCCCTTTCCCTGTCATCCAGCTTGCCCAAGGCTTCCCGCAAGGCCATCTGTTCCAGGATTCTAACGGTGTTTTCCTCGGATGCCAGGCGGTCCACCAGGGATACCTGATCCTTTTCTTCCCCGGGAAGGACATCGTAGATATAGGCCGGCGCCTGGCAGGCTTCCATGGCCAGCACGATTTCTTCCTTGTCCATTTCCAGGCAGGCGGCAATCTCATTAACACTGGGCTCCCGCCCCAGGTCATGGCGCAGTTTTTCTTGGGCCCAGCGGATTTTCCCGTACAGTTCCTTGTAACCACGCTGGACCTTTACCATGCCGTCGTCCCGCAGGAACTTCTTAATCTCTCCTATAATCATAGGCACTGCGTAAGTGGAAAACCGTACCTGAAAAGAGAAGTCGAACTTGTCGATAGCCTTCAGCAGACCGATGGATCCTACCTGAAACAAATCCTCATAATCATAGGAAGTACCTTTAAACCTTTCCAGAACCATATATATTAAACCCACATTGGCCTGGTAGATTTGTTCCCGGGCTTCCTCATCGCCCTGTTTGGCTCTTAACAGGAGATCCTCGTTATCCTCATAAGAATGGGCAGAGGACATCAACCTCCCCCCTTACGCCATGGCTTGATTGCCTTGAGAAGGAAAATGACGCAGCAGGCGGACGCTTGTCCCTTTGCCGGGCTCACTGATTACTTCCATTTCATCCATAAAGGAACGCATAAAGGTAAATCCCAGACCCATACGGGTAGAATCGCTGGAGTAGGTGGGCTGTAAAGCCTGGTCAATATCCTCTATACCCTTGCCGTAGTCCTTGACTATAATTTCCAGATTGCCGTTATCATAAATAGTCACTTCAACTTCGATTTTTTGGCCGGGATCATTGGCATAGCCGTGAATAATGCTGTTGGACACGGCTTCCGATACTACCAGTTTTATTTCTTCGATATCCTCCAGGGTGCAGTCCATCTGTGAGGCAAAAGCTCCCACGCAGGAGCGGGCAAAGGATACGTTTTCCGGAAGACTGCAGAATTCAAAACGGACATAATTCTTCACATTCATGCGCAATTCCAGCCCAGGGCTGGTCCACCTCCCCTTAGTTGCTGACCACATCTTTTTCACTCCTGTACAGGGGCACCAGCTTGTTAATTCCTGAAAAGTGCAAAATCTTTTCTACTGACGGGGAAGCCCCTACAATATACATTCTCCCCTGCTGAGCCCTTACCTTTTTATAGCGGCCAATTATTACTCCCAGCCCTGAGCTGTCAATAAAGGTGACCTTCTCCAAATTCAAAACCAGAGTACGTATGCCGGCGGTGTCCAGCCTCTGATCAATAGCCTGCCGCAGTTGATCGGTCACCAGCATATCCAGTTCTCCGGTGATGCGTACCACCAGTGTATCACCCACCTGTTTGAAATCTGCATTCACCTGCTTTTCTCCTCCTCAAGCCGCAGCAAATGGTACTTGTATGTGCCCCTTAACATTCTACAGGCAGGAGATTTTTACCTTCCACAAAATTCCATCTACAATAGATAGGTTTCGGCAAGCATCTTCAAAATCTCTTTCAGCAATCCGGAGCGGGGTATATCCTCAGCGGCCACGAGATTTACCTCTTTTACCAAATCCCCGTCATTATAGACCCGGATTTCCCCAAGTTTTTGTCCCTGGACTACCGGGGCATCCACATAGGCGGGGAGTCTTTTTTCCATAGTTATTTTCTTTTCCTGCCCTTTTTCTACTATGGACCCTACATCCTCTTCCGCAATCACTTCCACCCTTTCCTTGATACCTTTGCCTACCTGAACCACCCCGCAGACACTGCCCTGGCTGAAAAAGCTTTTGAAGGCATACTTGGCAAAACCATAATTGAATAGCTTCATCATGTCACGATGATTGCCATTCTGATTGGGGGAGGCCATCACTACCCCGATCAGGCGCAAGCCATCTCTTTTGGCGGTGGCTGTCAGGCAATACTTGGCTTCACTGGTCCATCCGGTCTTGAAGCCATCGGTGCCTTCATACCACCATAACAGCTTATTGGTATTGAAAAGCTTAAATTCACCTTGCCGCAAGTTATATTCTTTAATAGAGGTATATTCCAGGATTTTAGGATACTGCAGGGCATAACGGGCCATAACTGCCAGGTCATAGGCACTGCTGTAGTGATTTTCCGCCGGCAGTCCATAGGAGTTTACGAAATGACTGTTCTTCAGTCCCAGCATTTTGGCCTGCCGGTTCATGCGATCCACGAAATTCTGATGAGTTCCCTCCAGGTGTTCGGCTACAGCTACGCAGGCATCATTGGCTGAACCTACCGCAATAGCGATCATCATATCCTCAAAAGTCATTTCTTCTCCTGGTTCCAGGTATATCTGGGAACCTCCCATTTTCCAGGCTTCTTCACTGGCCACCACTTTATCTTTTACAGTAACTTTGCCTTCTTCCAGATCCTGAGCTGCCAGAATCATGGTCATCAGCTTGGTCATACTGGCAGGGGGAAGACGCTTGTGCTCATTTTTGGCCAGCAAAACCTTGCCGGAGTCGGCATCCATGAGAATATAAGCTTCTGCTTCTACCTCCACCTGGTCGGCCTGTACCGGGGTGACTACCGCTAAATTAAAGGCCAGCACGCCTATCAAAATCCAGGCTAGCCTTTTCCAGGGCCGCATAAAGGCTGCACCTCCCTAATTTCTGTTTTCTAGATTATATTTGCCCCAGGCGGAGTTTATGCCCGGCAAACAAGGGAAAACGCCTGCAATACTGCAGGCGTCCAGACTGTCAAAGAAGTCTTTTAGCGGTTAGACGTTCGAGATTGCCACGCCCCTCCGGGGCTCGCAATGACACATAAGATGGCCTTTTGGTATGTCATCGCGAGGAGCGCAGCGACGTGGCGATCTCTTTTAGCAACTTTTTTGAAACTCTCACGCCTGCAATACTGCAGGCGTTTAATGAGATTATGCAGTTTCATGCTACTGGTTTTAGGAAGAAATTGTGGAGAGCTGTAAGCCGCTCATAAGCTGGTTTAATTGCCGAGTATTCTCTTGCATTTGCTGAGCTAAAGCATCAATTCTTTCTGCCGCTTGAGAGCTTTCTTCACTGCTGGCAGCAATCTCTTTTGATTTAACCGTAGTCTGTTCAATGGTAGCAGCTGTGGTCTCGATACTCCTAACAATATTCTGCATTCCGTTGGCCAGCGATGAGATGCTGTTCTGCAGCATTTCCGTCAGATGGGAGATAATTTCTCCATCCCCTTTGTAAGCTTGCCCTACGTCCTCCAAGATCTTCTGGTCCCTGGTTACATCTTCACTTACAAAGCGCAGCAGGTTATTGCACTGGTCGATGAGGCGATGCATAACTTGATAAACCTGCTGGGTCATTCCCTGGATATGCTGAACAGCCACCGCCGATTTTTCCGCCAAAGCTCCCACTTCCTGGGCTACCACGGCAAAACCCCGGCCATATTCTCCCGCCCGGGCGGCTTCAATAGAGGCATTTAATGCCAGCAAGTTGGTCTGGCTGGCTATATCCGAGATTTGCCCGGCTAATGCAGATATTTCCTCTACTGCTCCGCTTTCAGCTATAGCCTGGTCCACTTCTTTATGTATACTTGCAAAAAGCTGCATAGTTGCCTCGCGTGATTCAGTGGCTCTTTGCAGTATTGCTTCCGCCCTTTCGTCAATCTGCCGGGCCTCATCCCGTGCCTTATCCACTTCCTTTCTTATTGAATCCAACATGGCATCGGCTTGTTCACTGGAAGCATAAATCTCCTGGGCGGAAGCTGATATTTCCTCCATACCGCTGGCTATGAAACTGGTTTGCCGGGCAATATTGGCCATTAAGGCCGTAATGTCACGGCTTCTGGCTGCCAAATCCTCGCTGATAGTTAAAGTTGACGCACTATGAGCTGATACATTGCTCAAGGTCTCCCTTAACATGGAAGTCAGCTCATCAGCTTCCTTCTGCTTTGAGGCAGCTAACATTATGAGCTCACTGGCCTTATGTACTAAAAAGATGGCCAAAACCGCAGCTACTATGAACAGCAATGGGCAGAAAAGCCAAAATGAAGGTGGGTAATTGGCCAGATAAGCTCCCCGGGCTAATACAAAACCCAGTCCATTGAAAAGGAAGGTGACAGCTACATAAAAGGCTACTAATCGGGTGTTATAATACATAGCTGCGGCAATGAGAATTATGAAAGGAAGAAATACTACTCCGCGATTAGCCTGGTCTAAAGCGATAAAAATGCCGGTTATTAGAGCAGACATCACCAGCACGTAAAGATACTTCTGAAGATGCTTATATTTGCCTTTGCTGAGCAGGCGGGCCAGTATGGCTGCTGCCACGCCCAGGAGAATACTGGCACTTCTGATAATGGGGACATGCAGTACTAGGACTATTAGCAGAAAAAAAGCCGTCGATGCCAGGGAAAAAACGTAAAATAGACTGTTGTTTACCTTTTCCTCGTGATCCATCAAAAGGGCGGATTGCATCCCACTACCTCCCCATCTATTCGCTTTTAAAACCCGGTACTTTTATTATTCCAGGAACTGAATTAATTGCAAGCGAATGCCGTGGGGATCTTCGATAAAAGCAATCTTACGGTCAGGTCTGAATTGGGAAGGGGGAAGTAAAAAGTTAACATTCTCCTGGCGCAGTTTTTCTGCAATAGCTTCCAGGTCATCCACTGCCAGCGCAATGTGGCCGATGCCATTGTCATGAGGGTTGCTGCCGGGATTGTGAGAGGCTTCGATCTCAATGCTGATATTGCCGTCACCCACGAAATAATAATTGACCCCGCCGATATTAATGGTCTCCTCCTGCTTGAATCCCAGCACTCTGGTATAAAAGTCGAGAGCTTTTTCCACATCCGTCACACAGATTCCCACATGGTGTATACGCATAAGCTATCCCTCCTGTTTTTCTACCCTTTAACCGGGTATGGTAGTTTTGGCTGCCTCCTGGCCACTGGCCTTAGCTACAAAATTAACCGCCCATTCGGGATACGCCCCGGCATATACGTGATTATAGGAAGCTATGGTATTACGATGAATGATGCCATCTATTTTGCCGTTCAAACCGTAACCTCTTTCCACCTGAAAAATGTGCTGTATTTCCTTGGGATTATAGTTACAGATCTGGGAATGATGAAACTCATGCCCTCTTACCACAGTTCCCACCGGGAACAGGAAGTTGGGAGCAACGGTATTCATAGCTGTATAACCATGGCCTTTGGGCTGCCTGGACATCTTGGTATCACAGGGCAATACACCGCACATCTCATAACTTTGCCCTTCATAATACAGCTTGCGGGCCAGATACATCAGACCCCCGCATTCAGCATAGATGGGCATACCCATGGCTGCCGCTTTGCGTATAGAAATTCGCAATCCGGTGTTTTTCTCCAATTCTGCTGCAAATACTTCCGGGAAACCACCTCCAATATACAGACCATCCACATCCGGCAAACTTTCCTGCTCAAGACTGTTTATATATACCAACTCGGCTCCCGCTGAGCTTAAGGCTTCTAAGTTTTCCGGATAATAAAAGCTGAAGACTTTATCCCGTATTACACCGATTCTGGCCTTCTTGGGGGAATGGAAATCCTGGTTTTCCATAACCGGTATGGGTGATGCACTTTTGGCGATATTCAATATCTTATCCAGATCGGTAGAGTCATTTATCGCTTTTTGCAGGCATTCAATGATCTCCAGGGTTTTCTCCATTTCTGCTGCCGGTACCAGGCCGAGATGACGATCGGCTATGACCAGGTTATTCTGTTTGGGAACAGCACCTACTACTGGTATCCCGGTATAGCTTTCAATGGATTTACGCAGCATGGCTTCATGACGTGGGCGCGCTACCTTATTTAAGATAACCCCTGCAATCCTGGTATTTTCGTCAAAGGTGGCAAACCCTTTTACTAAAGCAGCAGCACTGCGGGTCATGCGCGTGGCATCGATAACCAGAATCACAGGAGCCGCAACGGCCTGGGCCACAGCCGCCGTACTGTCACTCCCCTCCAGGTCCAAGCCGTCGAAAAGGCCCATAGCTCCTTCAATTACCGCAATATCGGCGTCCTGGCAGCTAGCGTAAAAATGATAAGCCAGTTGCTCTTTATCCAGAAAGTACAGATCCAGATTACGGCACTCTCTTCCCGCCACCAGGCTAAGCCAGCTGGGATCAATAAAATCCGGTCCTTTTTTAAAGGGCTGAACAGTTAAACCCTTATGCCGCAGAGCCAGAATAAGACCCAGCGTCACAGTGGTTTTACCCGAACGACCCTGAGGTGCCCCAATAGCCAGTCTCATTATGTCACCTCAGCTCACCTTATTAGCTGCAAAACACGTTGCTTACATCTAAAACCGCCGCTTTTCTCTACTTGAAATGTAACATTCCCCTTATATTAAGTAAAATTTGATAATGTTATTATCACTATAATTGATGACCTATGGCTGATATACCTGGGTAAACAGTAAAAAAGCGGGAAGCGATCTCATTAGGACCTTTCCCGCTGCATTTCCAATAATTCTAGCATTCGTTATTGACAACCCTCTCCAGGAGTTCCTTGTTATGAAGGAAATCTATAAAAAAGCGTTCTTCTTTGGTCTTGGCATTGTTGGCATTGGTAAGTATGTTCAAGGGTCTTCCCATGTAACAATCCTGGATTTTGACTGCTTTAAGAATATTTTCCTCACATTCCTTGCGCACCGTTAGGGCTGAGATAACCGTAACCCCCAGACCAGCCGCCACTACCTGCTTGATAGCTTGGGTACTCCCCAGTTCCATGGTTATATTCAAGTCCGACAGTGACAAACCCTTGTCCGCCAAAAACAATTCATATATACTGCGGGTTCCCGATCCCACTTCCCGCAGAATCATTTTGGCTTTACGCAGGTCGTTCAGGGTAATGCTGCCTTTTTGCGCCCAGGGATGATGATAAGGCACCACTACCACTAACTCGTCGTGCCAGAAGTTCTCGATTTCCAGGTCTTTATTCCGGGGAACCGTTCCTTCTACCAGACCGATACGGTATTTTCTTTCCAGTATATCCCGGGTAATATTCTCGGTATTGGCAATGGTTACTTTAAAATCAATATCGGGCCGCATTTTATACAGATAAGCCAGTATTCTGGGCAGTATATACTCACCAATGGTCAAAGTAGCTCCTATCTTCACTTCTTCATGGCGATCCTCCGCCAGTTCATTGAGTTCTTCCTGGACCTTCTTCGTCATCTCCAGCATTCTGCATACATATTCATAAAAGATAGTACCGGCTTTGGTTAAAGTTACCCCGCGATTACTGCGCTCGAAAAATTTGGTCCCATAGAAATTCTCGATGTTCTGAATCTGCAGGCTCACTGCCGGCTGACTAATGTGCAGCTGCTTAGCTGCCAAGGTGATGTTTTTGGTCTCGGCAACTGCTTTAAATACAATAAAGTCCTGATTATACATGCAACCCCGTCCTTTTCTTACACCTTCTGTGGCTTTTCCCACCGGCAACTGTATTTATTTGCTCAGTTTTTCCAACATATAAAAGTGTCACTCAAGGAACCGGGAAATCTCATCAAGTCATTAGGCTTATATGGCATTGCAAAACTAGTTACATCATGCCCCATTTACGTCTATATTCACAGCGCAGGACAAAGTCGTCATTGGTGAAACCATGGGCATTCAGCAGTTTGACCGCTTCAGTAAAATCTAAGGTCTCCGTTTCCAAAAGGATATAATCTTTTTTAGTGGTAATGGCCCAATCATCATGAGCACTGGTCAATATTTCCACCATCTGTGCAATCCTTTCCAACCGCCGGGAAAGGGCATCTTTAAGAGCGCGAATATCATCGGGCCCCGCTTTTTTAAGGAGCAAGAACTTTTCTAGGGGAGTTTTCTCTTTTCGTTTCCATTCTCCTTCTTCGAAGAAATAGAAAAAGAAGCGGGCCCTTTGAACACAAAGGATAGCTCCTTTTTTCATTTAATATTATTCCCCCTTTTTTGGCAAGGCCTCCCCAATGGGGAGGCCTTGGCTTATATTACCTGCCCTAGGCAGAATCTAGTATATGATACTCACAGAAGCCACTGCAGCACTAAAGGGATGCCCAGAAGTCACCCAGCAGCAGGACGGAGAAGATGTAGCCCAGAGGCACATTTACGAGTACGCCTATGGTGAAAGCCAAGAAAGGCTTCAAACCTGCCCTGGCCAGTTCCCTGAACCGGGTAGTTAAGCCGATACAGAGGAAGCATAACACAAAGCACCAGGTTCTCAGGGTCTTAACCGGTGATATGACGTCGGAGTTAACTGTATCGGCAGCAGCGGGATCAACACCGGCAATGACAAAAGTCATTATTATGGAAGCCACGAAGAAACCTAAGACAAATTTGGGGAAACGAGTCCAAATCTGTTTGGCATCAGGTTTGGTATTGTCCTCTCTTCTTTCCCATTTGGTCACAGAAATAAGAGCCAGAATAAAACACCAAACGCCGATAAACATATCCCGGCCAACGACCTTCATTAAGGTAAAGGACTCTACTGCCTTGTCGCTTATTTGAGCTGCTGCGGCCATACCAGCTGCATCGGCAAACTCTGATGTACCGATCCAGGCACCGGCAGGTCCGTCAGGGATACCAAGAAAATTAATCATTATGGGGAGTAAAAAGACCATAATCGTAGCGTAAATAACTACCATGGCAATTGAAATGGAAACGTGATCGGATTCTGCGTTCACAGAACTTCCGACAGCAATAGACGCTGATACACCGCAAATAGAGCCGCCTGCTCCCAAAGTTGCGGCAAAGCGCCTATCTAATCCGAGCCATTTGGTACCGGCATAGTAAATTACCAGGAATGTGGTAACTGCTACTACTGTGGCCTGACCAAACGCAATCGGCCCCGCGGATACAATCATGGTAAAGGGTAAGGTTGCGCCCAGTAATACGATTCCTGTCTTTACATAGAATTCGGTGCGCAATGATGTATCAAACCATTTGGGTATCTTGGTAAAGTTACCCAGTATCATACCTATGATAAGAGCCAGAACCGGGGCTTCCAGGTTATACTCCTTCATAGGGTTCCAGGAGCCAAGAATTTGAACTACAATTGCCATTAAAAACAGAATCAGGAATCCAGGTATAAATTCTTTCAAGCTATGGCCAAGAAGTTTTACAGCAATAGAAAATATCGCCAGCAGAACAACGAATAATCCTATCAGACCACCAATCTTTTGGGCAAAGAAGGCTGGTACTGCGCTGAACTGGTCATAACTGGGGACACTAACTGCGATACTCTTAATGGTGCCGCCAGAGGCCCACAAAATCAAGGCGACTATTACAATGCCCAGGCCAAGCCAGACCGCCCACCAGTCTTCTTTTTTCCACAGCTCGGAAATGCCACCGGAAGATTCTGTTTTCTGCTGCGTCATCGCTCCAACTCCCTTCATGAAATATCAAAAGCAATACCCTGACGTTTATTGAAATTGACTGAGGAAAATATCTCTGCTCTGATTGTGTTGATCTTGCTCTCTTATACTTCTTGATTCCCGGGTGGCCGCAATTAACTGCCCCTTATTACACACAACCGGTAGGTTTCGGCAATCCGGCTATCTTGCAAGCTCCCTTGCCCGGGCCGCTGGGGAACAGGTCATAAATTTCGGCTTGAGTTTTTCCGGTATCTTTTAACAGCTTTCTTACCATGGGAGCAACGCCGAATTCTGCATAGTATTTGCGCAGGTAGTTGATAATCTCCCAGTGTTCCTCGGTCAGCTCGGGCACGTCTTCGGTTTGAGCCAGAGCTTTGGCAACTTCTTCATCCCAGTCCGAGGGATTGTCCAAAAAACCATCTTCGTCAAGCAATATCACGCGATCTCCAACTTTCAGTTCCGGCATAATATACCTCCTTCTTATTTTTGGTTTTAAATCATGCTGCGGCGGTATTCCGCCCTAGCATAATTGACAACTGTAAATCACTGCTCCTAAACTCCTGGGCTAATATCGCCAACTTCGGTTTGTTCTCTAACACCAATCACCACCTTGTACAGGATTGTCAGGGTCAGCAACCCAATGGCATAAACCCCCATGATTATGGTCAACTCTGTTACCGTAGGTACATATTCGGTAACAAGTCCAAAAGCATTAGGAACAAATCCTCCCAAAACCAGCCCGATGCCCTTGTCCAGCCAGGTAGCAATGAATACGGATATCAGGGCCAGGATTAAGGCTTTTTCATTGCGGCGCACCCTGGGAATCAGCAATAATATGATTCCTAAAAAAGCCAGGATAGCAGCAATCCACATGAAGGGAACCAAATTGTTGCTGCCGTTCAGTCCGGCAAACAAATACTGCAGGGTAACCATATGTCCCGGAATGTTGCTGTAAAAGGCGGTAAAAACCTCCAACATGAAGAAGAACACATTGGCGATCATAGCATAGGTCACAATCACGGCCAGTGACTGGATGGCCTGGTTAGAAGTCTTGAAAGATGTAAACCGGCGCAATATAAGGCAGAGAAGGATCAGCAGAGCCGGCCCTGCAGCAAAAGCAGAAGACAGAAATCTTGCGGCCATAATAGCTGTTAACCAGTATGCCCTCCCGGGCAGACCTGCATATAGAAAAGCCGTTACCGTATGAATGCTTATGGCCCAGGGAATAGCAATGTAGGTGAGTATTTTCACCCAGCGGGGAGCGGGAAAGCCTTTCTTCTCATACCCCAATACAGTCCAGCCGATGATAAAGTTCAGCAACAGGTAGCCCAGTAACACGCACATATCCCAAAACATTATGGATCTGGGTGAAGGATGCAGGATTATGTTAAGCAAACGCGTGGGCTGTCCCAGGTCCACAAATATGAACAGGATACACACGATTACCGCTGCTACTGCCAAAAACTCTCCCAATATCACTATTTTCCCGAAGGTCTTGTAATCATGCAGGTAGTAGGGAATGGCCACCATCACTGCTGAAGCGGCTACCCCGACCATAAAGGTAAACTGGGAAATATACAGGCCCCAGCTGACGTCACGGCTCAAACCCGTGACTCCCAGGCCGTAGTCAAACTGCTTGAGATAGGCAGTCAGTCCAACCACAGCCAGGATTATTAACAGCCCTACCCAGGCATAATATCCTTTGCTTCCTCGTAAAGCCTTCTCAAGCATTTGAGCCGCCTCCTCCGATAATGTAGTAGACACTTGGTCCGGTTCCTAGTTCCACTTTGCGGCGCAGGAAGAAATTATCCCTGAGAACTTTCCGGACCGGGGAGTCAGGATCACTCAGGTCGCCAAATATAATAGCACCTCCGGAAGCCTCTGCGCATACCGGTTGCTGTCCCTTATCCAATCTTTCCATGCAGAAAGTACATTTCTCTACTACTCCTTTGGTCCGGGTGGGAACCGCACTGTTAATTTCCTCAATGTAGGGACGCGGATCAAAGAAGTTGAAACTCCTGGCTCCGTAGGGACAGGCGGCCATACAATACCTGCAGCCGATGCAGCGGTGGTAATCCATAGCTACGATCCCATCCGGGCGCTTGAAGGTTGCCTGAGTGGGGCATACCCTTACACAGGCCGGATTTTCACAGTGATTGCACAAAACCGGGAACTGCATCTGCTTTACTTTTTCGCTGAGATACTCGCTTTCCAGTTCGGCAAAAGTATGCTCGAAGTCTTCCTGCCAGATCCATTTAATTTCATGCTGGGGATCATTTATCTCCGGCACATTGTGATATTTATGGCAGGCGGCGGCTACCCGTTGAATATCTTCGGGAGTTTTAAACTTGCTGACATCAATCACCATTCCCCAGTGCCCGGCCTGAAGGTTTTTGCTGCCGGGTATGGTGTCTGCTGCCGTACCTATCCGGTCAATTCCTTCCAACACCAGCGCGCTGCCAATTCCCAGCGATGCCATTATTTTGAGAAAATCCCGTCTGTTCATCATTTAGCTATACCTCCACCATGACAATCCCAGCAATATGGGTCCACTGACGTATAGGCATGACAAGCATCACAGAATTCGCTTCGATTGGAATGGCATTGCAGGCAGGTGTTATCCAGACTGATCTGGTATTCCTTTCCAGAGCTGCTGGTGTAGACCGTCTTCCCTTCCCGCACCACCTGATCACGCCAATCGTTCAGAAGCTGTGGATGCTGGCTGCGCATGAATTCCGCTGATTCAATGCACTCCTTTTCACTCAGCTGGTTAATCACCGGGGTATCCAGGCTGATCTCCGGCGGTTCGTCGGCCTGACCGATGTTCAGCCAGAAGGGAGCGGTAATTATCAGGGCAAAAATTATCAGACCGGTTATAATCTTTCCGCCGTTATACATCATCGTCATCCCCTTTACCCGGCAGTGGCCGCATACGCAGGTCCATGGTCCTTTCGATCTCGCCATCCATTACCAGCGCATTTCCCAGCAGTTCATGAACGCCCATTACCTCAACTCCAGGAACCCAGTAATTCATCAGAGCCGGAAAAGCAGCCCGGTCAATGGCACAGATGTTTGCCAATACATTTACGCCATACCTTTCGTGAACATATCTGACCGCATTGGCCCGGGGAAATCCTCCCCGCAAACGCATTTCCATGTTTTCTCCGGCGTTTAATCCGGCTCCGCTCCCGCAGCACAGGGTCTTTTCCCGTATTGTCTCCTCGGGCATTTCATAAAAGTGATTGCACACCTTTTGGAGAATGTAGCGGGGTTCTTCCAGCAAGCCCATACCCCTGGCTGTATTGCAGGAATCATGGAAAGTAACCCGCAAGTGATCGTTACGGCTGGGATCCAATTTGATTTTGTTGTGATAGATCAGATCAGCAGTAAACTCAGTAATATGAACCATTTTGGTGGAAGCAGCGTTGGTGAATTTGGTCCCTGTAATAGGAGATACCGGCACTTCCAGGAAATCGGCGGGACCGTTCCAGGTATCCATGTACTGGTTGATTACCCGCCACATATGCCCGCATTCTCCGCCCAGTATCCATTTGACCCCCAGCCGTTTGGCTTCAGCGTAAATCTTGGCATTGAGCCTTTTGGCCATTTCATTGGAAGTAAAGAAGCCAAAATTTCCGCCTTCCGAAGCATAAGTACTCATGGTATAATCCAGACCTATCTGTTCAAATAGCATTAAATAACCCATACAGGTATAAATCCCCGGATCAGCAAAGAGATCCCCGGATGGGGCCACAAACAGGATCTCCGCCCCCTTGCGGTTGAAACGGGGTTCAATTTTTTTGCCGGTAATGGTCTCAATGTCTTCCAGCATAATCTCAATATTGCTCATAATGGTCTGGGGTTCCAGGCCCACATGGTTGCCTTTCAGGTAGCAATTGGCCACCGGACCGGAAATCCAGTCAGTATTTAACCCGAGCAGGTTCAAGAGCTCCCTGCCCATCATGGTGATCTCCGCCTGGTCAATCCCGTAGGGGCAATATACTGAACAGCGCCGGCATTCGGTGCACTGGAAGAAATAATACCACCATTCTTTGATAACCTCTTCCGTCAGATCCCTGGCACCCGCCAAACGGCCCAGTAATTTGCCGGACGTAGTGAAATAACGCCGGTAAATCGACCGTAACAGCTCAGCTCTTAAGACCGGCATGTTTTTGGGATCACCTGAGCCAATGTAAAAATGACATTTATCGGCACAGGCACCACAGCGGACGCATATATCCATGAAAAGCCTAAAAGACCTGTATTTCGACAAACGATCGGCAATACCCTCAAGAACAGTCCCCTTCCAGTCTTCCGGCAATTTCCAGTCTTCTTCGCTGGGTGACCAATCGCGGGCATTGGGAAATCCAACTGCCTCAAGGTTTTTCCCTTTGGCTCCGTAGCAATAGGTGCCAGGTTTGAATTCCACCGGAGTATCCATCCAGTCAGTTGCAGGTACCTGGTAATTATACTGGAGCAATTCTTCTTTCTTGGGTAACTTGGCCATGTCTTATCACTCCCTTTCCAGCGGCAATCCGACTTTGCGCATCTTCTCCCGGAACTCATCCTCATACTCTTCATAAGTATGGGTCTTAACCTCATAGTTCCAGGGATTAATATGCCTGACAGCCCGGCTGTTGTTGGCCAGATTCCTGGTAGGACTCATAAAGATTCCGCCGGCGTGCATCAGCTTACTCCAGGGGAAATAAGCCACCAGACTGCTAACCAGGAACAGATGAACATAAAAGATAGTTCCTATTTCCGGGATTACCTGCGGTTTGAAAGTAACCAGACTCATAGCAAAGTCTTTTACACTGGCAATATCCACCTTTAACCCGTAGCGCATCAGGATACCGCTGGTGGCAATGCCCAGCAGCAAAAACAGGGGAAAATAATCGGCAGCCAGGGAAATATATTTTACCTGAGGAATGACCACCCGTCTTAAAAAGAGATAGGTTATTCCCAAAACCACAAACACATCAGTTAAATATAATACCGGGACTCCAACTTGCAGGAAGCCGTCCAGCTTCTCCAAACCCTGCACAAAAGCTGGCACCGGGTATAAAAAGTAACGCAGATGCCTGAGGACAATGATCAGCATGGACCAGTGAAACACCAGGCTCCCCAGCCAAAGCCATTTGGATGATCCAAAGCCAAGTTTGTCTTCCCTTTTTTCCGTTTGGGTGTTACGGAACAGGGAACGGAAGAACAGGATTTCCAAAGCCATCCGTCCCACTACTTCCCAGGTTTTAGAGGGATTTTCGATTTTATCCTGTTTTATCCAAGGCAAAGACTCTTGCTGCCCGCAGGTAGTGGGAATGCGAAAGGGAACTGGGGATTGGGCCCATTTTATTACCCGATAAATAAATCCCAGTACTAATATGGCGAAGGCGGTGTAGGGAATAATTATCCCGAACAGACTGGTCCATTCAAAAACACCTGCCCCCAGCCAGGCTATAATAACTAAAGCCAGTACTGCCAACAGAGGAGCCCAGATTTTCATCCTAAACCTCTCCCATACATCCTTTTAATTTCTTCTGTCTGCAACCTATATATCTGATGGCGGCAGGCATTAAACAGGTCGAAAGCCAGTAAAGCCATCTCGTCTATCCGCCTGTCGATTTCCCATATTTCCTCAGTATATTGGTTTATATCCCTTTCCTCTTTCAGGCACTCGCGAATGATGGTCTTTAAGTCAAATAGAAAATGCAAAGATTCTGAGGGCCGGGAATCCTGAACCGCCTTAATCCGGCAAATAGCTTCCAGGGGTTTGGTCACATCCATATCCGGGTCATTATGAAGCAGCCAGTGCAGGATCCCTTCGGTGCCGACAGCTATTTCGTAACCCAGGGGATCTGAAAACCGGTCTTTTTCCCTGGTTCTGGTAAACTGCTGGTTTTGGTTGTCATGACCCAGGACGGCTGGTACCCACCTGGATAAAATGGACTGCTGCTTGTTCTTTAAGATTTTATAGATATCGGATTCCATCGGTATTGCTCCTATTTTCACATATCTGACTATAAATAGATCCCGGTTGGGATCGGGACAGGAAGGACAGGGCTATTGCCGCTCGGTCCTTCCTATCCTTATTGGAGAGCCTTTTTTTCTCCAACGGAAAACAGAGGGAATGGGAATGTTGATTCTATACTGCCTCCTTAATACTTGAAAGCGGCACTGGTACGGAACGTTTCCCGAGAGAAAATATAATCGTCAATGCATTTATCCGAGAAGGGTATATTGGTCAGGGTAAAGAATCTTTCCCAACCTATGCGTTCAATCCATTCACCCAAACGCTCTCCCTTACGGGCATGCTTGACCCAGGTTTCCACTATGTTGCGTACTGCTTCGGTAACTTCCGGCCAGCGGGGCGGGTTGTTGGGCAAGAAGGGTATCACCAGCCGGGAAAAACTTGGATAAGAACGGGCATTGGAGACCTTGCCCCCCACCATTATGGCAAGACCATCATTTTTGGCATCCAGGATCTGCATGCCCGGGGACATGGTATAACAGTTGCCGCAGTACATGCATTTGTCTTCTTTAACTGCCACACTCTTGTTCTTGGGATCGGGCCGAATGGCTCCGGTGGGACAGCAAGCTACCAAGCTGGGTATTTCCGCACCTTTGCGGATGATTTCGTGATCGAGGACCGGAGGTGTCCGGTGTACACCTACGATAGCAATGTCACTGCAGTGGGCGGCACCGCACATATTCAAGCAGCAGGCCATGGCTATTCTCAATTTACCGGGCAGATCGTCCCGCTCAAAGTACTCATAGAGATCATCCATGACCGCTTTCACAATTCCGGAAGCATCGGAAGCCGGTGTATGACAATGTATCCAGCCTTGTGTATGCACGATATTGCTGATGGAACGTCCCGTTCCGCCTACCGGCAATCCCAGAGCCCGGCAGGCTTCAATTATGGGCTCCACATTGGCAGCATCATCGGTAAGAAACTCGATGTTATTCCGGCTGGTAAAGCGCAGATACCCTTTGCAATACTTGTCGGCTATATCGCAGATGTTACGAATAAAGTCAACGCTTACCAGACGGGGAGAACCAACCCGGATCGTGTACAGTTCATCACCTGATTCGGCTACATGCTTGAGAACTCCGGGTCTCACCAGTTCATGGTATTTCCATTTTCCATAATTCTCTTTAATTACAGGAGGAAGAAAATTTCTATAATCAGGAGGCCCAATATCGATTTTTGCCATCAGATCTTCACCTCTTATCCCTTTATGAACTCTTGCCCTTTAACAGGCGCATCATCAGCTATTTTTTGATTTCATCTTCTTGCCAGAATACGTAGGGATTGGCCCGGGGCCGGAATATCATCTGGGGTACGGCCGGCAGACCTACTTCCCGCAGGAAAGTTCCCATACCTACGCGGTAAATCAATTCGCCCAGTCGTTCACGGGTTTTGGCATTTTCATCCCACCACTCCCATATACGGCGGATTAAGTCCTTAAACTCGGTATAGGGTGGTTCCATTTTCATAAAGGGGACGATTACCCAGGACATGAAGGCAGATTTCACTATGGTGGATTTTCCGCCTACGAGAATGGTAGCTCCTCTGTCTTTGCCGGGGCGAATGGCTTTGGGCATCACGTTTATGCAGTGCATGCAGTGGGAGCAGTCTTCCGGAATCACAGTGAGTTCTTTGGTTTCCGCATTGAATTCCAGAGCCCGGGTCGGACACTTGTCGCATACTTCCCGCTGGATATTCATGCCGCTTTCGGCATAGGCTTTGACTTCTTCCTGATCAATAATAATAGTGTCCCGCCAGGTGCCGATAACCGCACAGTCAGCACGAGCAATAGCTGCTACGCAATCATTGGGGCATCCCGACATCTTGATTTTAAATTTATAAGGCCACGCAGGACGATGGAGTTCATCCTGGAATTCGTGGGTAATATTATTACACATGTCCAGAGTATCATAGCAGGCATATTCACAACGGGCCGGGCCTACACAGCAACTGGGGGTTCTCAGAGCAGACCCCGATCCACCCAGGTCAAAGCCAGCCTCGCTTAACTCATCAAATGTAGGCTGGAGTTGGTCAGTGGTGGTTCCCAGCATAATGATATCCCCTGTGGATCCGTGGAAATTGGTTAAACCGCTGCCGTGCTTTTCCCATACATCGCAGAGGGTGCGCAGGGCATCAGTGGTGTAAAACCACCCGCTGGGATGGTTGACCCGGACAGTGTGAAATTCTTTAAGATGGGGAAACTCTTCGGGCAGGTCAGTATAACGGCCGATGACTCCTCCGCCATAACCTTTCACGCCGACAATACCGCCATGCTTCCAGTGGCCGATCTTGTCCTCATAGGAGCGTTCCAGCAAACCTAACAATTCTTCGGCTGCCGGGCTTTTGGCGGCGGCCCTTTTCATTTCCGTGACAAAACTTGGCCAGGGGCCCTTTTCCAGCTCATCTAATTGAGGTGTTTTCCTATCTTCCGGCATGACAATCCTCCTTTAAGGTTAATCATGATAAGACCTAGACTTCCATAATCGAGATAGCTCCACTTTCACAAACGGTAATGCAGGCCTCACATCCCATACATTCCGTCTCATCCCCGGATATAATAGCCTTCTCTCCATCGAATCCCAGGATGCTTGCCGGGCAGCCTTCAACGCACAATTCGCATCCTTCGCAGAGTTCCTCATCAATAGAAACTATAAACACTGGCCTTTTGCACCTCCTCTACGGTAGCTAAACGTCGCATATGGAAAACCGGTAAGCGATTTTGATTTCCCTATCTTAAACTTAGCCTCCACCTCATAGCCTGTAAAATATCAATACCTAATCGCATTATCAGAAACAATTATGGCTATCCTTCCAGGAACTCCAGGTAAGGCTGGTCCAGACTGGCCAGAGCATTGACCATCAGTTCCACCAATCCGCCGTAGCGCAGATTGAACTTGTCGGTAGCCTTATAGTATTTGAATATATCCCGCATGCTTCCCTTGCAGTTGGAACAGGGAGCGCATACATATTTGGGTACGGAACGGTCGGTTATGGTATCTGAGAAAGCTCTGAGAATCTGGTCAAATTTCACCCGGGAACTAACCTTATTCCGGAAATGCTCAAAGTTGGCGCTGTGCATTATGGCAAAGCCGCTCCCGCCCCCGCAGCAGTAGTTGTCAACACCCGAAGGAGTCATTTCCCGGAATTGAGGAGCTATGACTCGCAAGATCTCCCGCTGGGGCTGAACTATTCCCATCTGCCTGACAATGTTGCAGGGATCATGCAGAGTAACCGGGAAATTGTTTTTGCTGGGATCGAACTTGAGCCGTCCGGTTCTCACCAAATCCCACATGATAGGGATCCAGCTTTCCACGGGGATTTTCTTTTCAGCGGGAAGCATCCGGTCCGCTACCAGTCCGGCTGCTTTGTGGGCGTGCCCGCACTCGCCGATGACAATGCGCTTGACCCCCAGATCCCGGGCAGCCTGCATTTGCTGCTCAATGATCTTTCTGGCCTGGACGTCATCATACCATATGCCGTAATTGACGCTGTCATAACCAATCATGGAACTGCTGAGAGTCCAGTCTATACCCGCCTCCTCGAAAAGGATGGCAAAAGCAGCCGGGTTTTCCGGCCAGGCTACAAATTCCCCGGCGTTGTGTATCAGTAAAATATCAGCGCCTTCTTTGTCGATGGGAATCTTTATCTTGCGGCCAATCCGGTCTTCTATATCCTCTTCCAGGAACTCCACCATGTCCAAAAAGGCAGCTTTGCCGATACCTGTGGTAGACCCGGTCTTTAACTGCAGCATGGTGCCTTTCTCATGCAAAGGTGTAGGGGCAATCCCCATTTCCTGGCTGAAAACCTTGCGGATTTCTTTGGCAAACAGAGAATTGTCCAGACCCAGGGGGCACACCTGGGCACAGCGCCGGCACAGGTTGCAGCGGTAGGCCAGTTCTCCCAGCTGGGCCACCGTTTCCCAGTTTATGTCCATATCTGCGCCCACAAAGCGTTTATATAACTTGCTGCCGCCGGTTATATGGCTTTTATATAGCTTGCGGAAGGCTTCCGCTCGGAAAATAGGACGGTAAACCTCTTTATCACCAGAAGCCTTGTAAATATGGCAGGCATCGGAGCAAGTGTCGCACTTGGCACAGTAATCGTAAGCCAGCTGCAGAGGCTGCCATACTCCTTTATTGGCATCGGAAAATACCTTCTCCATCCCTCTGAGGAATTTTTGCACCAGCTCCTTTTCCTCCGCTTCGGTCTGGGGGCGCTGCAGGGTATCCAGGGCCACACAGCCATCCAGAGAAGTGCAGTATTTCTCTTTCCATTCCGGTTTAACCTCAGGAAAGGCGGGTTCCATATCTGGCTGATCATAAGGGAAGCTCAAAGGCATCAGGTTATCCAGATGGATCAGCTGCTCCTGGGATTTTCCTAAATCGCTTGGTCTCAGATCTTTATGGGTCACCTTTTTCTCTCCTTTCCCCTTATGCTTCTGGTGCCGGGGGATTCTGAATATGAGGAGCCCCCCAGGATGTGGCAGGTTTATTGGCCAGAGCCGCCTTTACCTTGTCTTCCATTGGACTGCCGGCCAGGTTGGGTTCGTTTTCCCACAAAATCTTATGATAGGTAAAGTACTTGCCCACATAATGTCCCATCTTGCTGGGAGGTATATAGATAAGCGTCACTTCCGCCAGAAGCAAATGAATAACCAGCATAATATCAGGAACCACCGAAAGGGTTAAGATCTGTGCCACTAACTGCCGGGCGGCAGCAAAGGACAAATCCGGAATCCATACTGCAATCCCGGTTGATAAAGCAGCCAGAAGAAGCAGCAGATTAAAATATTCCTGAGGGGTGGTATATTTTTTCAGTACCGGATCGAACACTCGCCGCATCAGAAGAAGGATTACGCCCACCGTGGCAATGGCAAATCCAACAACTCCGGTTATGATGGTTAGATAGTAAAGCAGGGCTGTCCAAAAGGAAACAGAAGGACTCACAGGAATACCGGATAGTTCAGCCAGAGCTCCTATAATCAGCAATATAGCCCAGAGGATAAGTAAATAGAGGCCCAGATGAAAGGAATAGGACTTCCACCACAGGGATCTATGGCTGGAAAAGAGTTTTTTTATGAACAGCATTTCCTTGAGCATATCAATAAGCTCTGAAGACCTGGAGATCTGATGAGGTTTGCGCCACCATTCGGGTTCTTCCATATAAGAACCGCCGTAGGTATGCCGTCCTCTTTCCCGGGGTACCGGATATAATTCCATCCGGGCATGCAAAGGCATGCGGGCGTATTTGACGAACTGGTAAACAGACAAACCAATAAACAATATTACGGCCAAATATACAGAAAGCCCTAAGAGCAAAGCCGTCACCCTCCCTTTTTAATGTTAAACGCCTACTGCAACTCTATTTTCACTTTAAGAAACTCCCCTGGCTTTGTAAAATAGGGTGTTTTGATAGTGACGATTGCAGTTTCCTATTGAAAAAATAAAAGTATAATTATACAGCCAAAAACTTGCAAAACCCCAGGTAAAACTTATAATAAAAGTGCTGTAGTTAATGGTATTCAAGCTTGTGCTCAAGTTAGAATCAGTAACACATGGAGGTACGGCAGTGAGCCACGATAGCAACAACCGCAGAAAAATACTGGAAGCAGCACGTTTGCTGATGGCTGAAAAGGGTATTAAGAAAACCAGCCTGGCAGATATAGCTCGTGCCGTAGGTATAAGCAAAGGCACTTTGTTCTATCATTTCGCCAGCAAAGATGATCTGGTAAACGACATTTTGGCCGATCATTTTACCAACTTGGTGGATATAGCCAAAGCCCATATATCACAGCACCTGGAGAAGGACAACCCCGCTCAGGCATTCAAAATGATCTTTGAACAGTTTACCAGTGATATGGACATTACTCGTCTGGATCTATACCTGCTGCAAGAAGGAATTCAGGGCAATGAAAACATCAATCAAAAGTTCTTGGAAAGAAAGCGTAACTGGCGTAAAGTTATTGCTGAGGAATTTGAAAAGGTATTTGGTATAACCGATCCAGTATATTCGTCAGCATTGGGAGCTATAACATTAGCCATTATTGATGGTCTGGCACTGCAGATTTTGGTAGAACCAGGCTGTGTGAATATTGACGAAATCAGCAATACCATGGCCAGAATGATTACCTTGCTGGCATCTGCAGAATCACATCAGAGTCCAGTCTCCAATAATTGAGGGCATCGATTATAAGGGGAACCAGGAGCACCTTTATTCTGAATCCTCCCTCGTCTCCTTCAGAAAGAGGACCATATGCTTTCATTAGCAAAAGCCCCCACTTTGCTGCAATGGTTTGACTGATCGCGGGGAAGATGTTGCTCAGTTTTTGGGGGCCGGCTTTTATGTTCAGTTGCTACAGTTCGAACACGTACTCATTTAATGAAAGCATGATTTCCTCGTAGGCTGCCGGGTCACTATGATATAAATCCCAGGATGCCTGAGCTGTATCACCCAGCATTAACTGCCTTTCTTCCTGGGCAGCAGCAACAAAGATACTATCCGCTGCATCATCAGGCATCAGTACATTGCCAGAAGTAGGCCGCCCTCCGCCCATGGGTGTACCGTCAGCGCTCAAGTTGTTCTTGTCAATGTTTGTCTTAATATAGGTAGCAAATACCACCAGAACCTTGACTCCGTACCTGGCTACTTCTGTCCGCAGGGTATTAAGAAAGCCAACCATGCCATGCTTGGCAGCCGCATAACCAGTTCGGCCTGCCAGAGGGGCGAATCCAGCTACACTGGAAATTCCAATAACCATCCCCTTAGTCCTGATGAGGCTGTCAATAGCTGCTTTGGTGCAGTAAATAGTGCCAAAAAGGCTGATATCAATAACCCTTTTAAGGACGGAAACCTTGGTTTTATAAAACGGGCTAATGTGGGAAACGCCAGCATTATTGATGAGTACATAAATATCGCCCATGCTGTCGATAATTTGCCTGAATGTAATGTTTACCAGGTCTTCATCAGTAACATCACAAACAAATGTACTGGCCTGGACTCCCATAGATGCAAGTTCCTCTGACAATGCTGCCAGACCTATTTCATCCTTATCAATACCAGCAATCCTGGCACCAGCTTTGGCAAAACGCTTGCAAAGGGAATATCCCAGTCCTGATGCAGCGCCGGTTATAACGACTAGTTTATCCTTAAAATCTCTAGCCATTAGCCTCTACCTCCTTTCTATACTACCGAACTACATGCCATTCACCTCATTTATAATGGTGTCGACCCCCGTTAGGGAATCGACACCATAACAACTCAGTTTCCGCCAGCAATGCCTACCAATTTCTGTGATCCAAATGTTTATACTTCTCCAGATATCTTACCGGCAGTTGCAGGGCGTCTTTTCTGAAGGGCGGTGCCAGCTGGGTTCCGTCAACTTCAAACTGCAGAACTGCCGGACGGCCTGATTTAATAGCCTCCAGGAAAGCATCGCCTACGTCTTCAGCACGGTCAATAGTAGCCCCATAGGCACCCATGACTTTGGCCACTTCAGCAAAGTTGGGAGCCTCAATGTCTACTCCGATAAACCGGTTATTGTAAAAATCTATCTGGTTTTTCTTCTCAGCACACCAGGCAGTGTTATGGAATACACAGGCTACTACCGGAATATTTTCCTGAACTGCGGTGCTTACTTCGTGCAGGCTCATTCCCCAGGCACCGTCGCCAACGATGTTGAAAACCGGGGCTTCGGGACGGCCCAATTTGGCACCTAGAGCAGCGGGATAAGAGAAGCCGGTGTTGCCGAAAGTCAAAGCGGCAATATGCTGACGGCCCTTGTTGAAATTGAAATAGCTGTTGGCAGTAGAAGCCACATTGCCGATATCGGTAGCCAAAATAGCGTCTTCCGGCATAACTTTGGCCAATTCATAGAGCACTCTTCTGGGATTAATAGGATTGCCAGGCACCATGGCCAGGTCTTCAATTTCTTTTCTCCAGGCGGCTTTCCGGTCAGCTATTTCCTTCAAACGTGCCTCATCAGGCTTGCGGTCTCCCACTTTGGCCCGGAGCAGTTTCAGTATTTCAACAGCGGCAGCTTTGGCATCACCGATAATACCCACTTCAATGGGGTGTGTTCTGGCAATATTAAGGGGGTTGATGTCCACCTGGATAATCTTGGCGGTTTCCGGGAAGTAGTTTATGTCATACTGGGGCAGGGTTCCAAATACAGACAATCTGGTTCCCAGGGCCAGAATGACATCCGCCTCAGCCAGGCTGTACATAGCCGCTTTGGATCCCATATAACCAATCGGGCCCACATGCAGGGGGTGATTGGCCGGAAAAGCATCGTTGTGCAGGTAGGTGCAGGCCACGGGAGCCGTCAGCAGGTCGGCTATCTGGGCCACGATATCATGGGCATCAGTATCCACCACACCGCGCCCGGAAACTATTACTGGTTTTTTGGCATCAGCCAGCAGCTCAGCGGCCCTTTCCAAGGCTTCTGGGGAACCGCAGCCCCGGTTATCCACCCGGTATTGATGAGGCTGCAGGATATAGTCCTCCACCTCTCCGTAGAAATAGTCCCGGGGAATGTCCAGCAGAACAGGTCCCCGCAGGGCATAAGCCGCCCGGAAGGCTGCCCGGGTGCAATCTGCCGCCCGGCTGGGATGGGGCAAGCGTATGGTTGCTTTGGTTATAGCTTTGAAAACCGACACCTGGTCACATTCCTGGAAGCCATCCCACCCTACGGTTTTGCTGCCCGCCGAAGGGGCGATTACTACCATAGGGGTATGGCCCATATTGGCAGCAGCCACCGAGGTAACCATGTTGGTTATGCCCGGTCCGTTTTGGCCTATTACCACACCGCATTTGCCGGTTACCCGGGCGTAGGCATCCTCCATATGGGCAGCACTCTGCTCATGTCGTACCGGGATAAACCTTATACCTGCCGCCGGGAACAGATCCAGCAGATCCATAAAAGCTGAACCTACGATACCTGAAACGTGATCCACACCTTCAGCTACCAAAGTCTCAACAATTGCTTCACTGGCTACCATTTTTTGTTTAGCCATGTTTAGTCCTCCTTACCATAACAGTTACCTAGATGATTCCGGCTAAGCTATCGTTGCCAGAGGTTTATTAAACATTGGGACCTATATTTACGTCAGTTATCACATTGACAACCGCTGGCTTATCAGAAGCCAAAGCCCGGTCAATGGCAGGACCGATGTCTGCCGGTTCGGTGACAAATTCACCATAACCGCCCAGAGCTTCCACCACCTGGTCATAACGGACTTCTTCTCTCAGGAAAAGTCCTACAAAGGGTTTATCTTCTCCGGCCTTCTTGGCTTCGGACCGCTTAATCATACCCCAGCATCCGTCATTGAGAATGATGGTGGTAAATTTGATGCCGTAACGCAGGGCGGTATCGTATTCCATAGCCCCGTATCCGAAAGCCCCGTCACCGGTGAGCAGGATAACTTTCTTATCCGGATGAGCCAATTTAGCAGCCATGGCATAGGGTACCCCTACTCCCAGAGGTCCAAAGCTGCCGTTGGCGATACCCATGTACTGACCAGGACCGGTAGCAGGCAGGAATATATTACCGAAAGACGCAGTGTCACCGCCATCGATAACCACAATGGTGTTTTCATCTATCCGCTGCCTGATTTCGAACATCAACCGGGCCGGATGGATGGGTTTTTGATCCGAGGTGACCAGAGGTATTGCAGCCTGCATCATCTGCTGTTTGCCATTGTTCAGGGCGTTTACCCAGCCCTCATGAGTTTTGGGTTCTACTGCGTCAATTAATTGTTTCAAGACCTCTTTTACATCGCCTACAATGCCAACTTCTACATCCAACTGGTCGGTAATGGCAGTAGCACTGATGTCAACCCGGATAATTTTAGCGTTGGGGAAGGAGTCCCTGGTCATCAGATAGCCAGGACGGGTTCCCAGGATTAGAACTACGTCGGCATTGGCAGCTGCTCCGGCAAAAACTGGATGCTTGGAAGCTGCAATAGTCACGTATAATGGATGGCTGTCAGGAACCAGACCGCGAGCTGCATTGCGGGTGCAGAAAGGAATTCCGGTCTTCTCCACAAACTGTTTCAGTTCCTCCCCGGCCTTGGCATAGAAAGCTCCGCTGCCGGCTACAATTAAAGGTCTTTGGGCTTCATTCAAAAGCTTGGCTGCTCTTTCAATGTCAACCGGGTTGCCCAGGGGCCTGTTCTCCAACCGGTAGGTGTTTTGGTATTCAACCTGGGACTCATCCACATAGCCTTCCATGATATCCCGGGGAATCTCAATGTAAACCGGGCCCGGCCTGCCGGTGGTGGCTTCAGCAATGCCCCGGCCAATATATTCAGGAATCCGGTGACTCTCCAATACCACCCGAGCATGTTTGGTCAGGGGTTTGAAAAGATCCAGCTGGTTAAAGTCCTGCATTTCATTGCGGTCATACTGGTTAATAGCTGCCTTGCCGCCAATGACCAGAACGGGTGCGCAGTCCCGCTCAGCATTGGCAATGCCGGTTACCAAATTGGTGACTCCCGGTCCGGCGGTGGCGGTACACACCCCTACTTCACCGGTAGCCAGCGCCCATCCCTGAGCCATCATGGCTGCTGTCATCTCGTGTCTTACGCCAATGAATTTAATGCCGTTTTCCTCACAGGATTCCATCATTGGATAAATATGGCCTCCAGGGATACCAAAAATATACTTTACCCCTTCTTTTTTCAGCACTTTCTGCACCATGGTGCCGCCTCTAATTTCTGCCATACAAATACCTCCTTGATAAAGTAATGTATACATTTAGAACTGTTTAACAGTCTTGAGGACCTTAAGAATTTTACGGTTACGGGCATTTTGGACTTCTACCCGGTCAAGGCCGGTATAATCCTTTAAACCCTTGCCCGTCTTCACTCCCAGATTGCCTTCGGCAACCAACTTGTCAGCCAAAGCCGTAGCAGTAGTGTTGCACAGCATGGGAGCCAGGAAGGTTCCTCCTAATTTAGCTAAATCCCAGCCAATGTGGTCGTACAGTTCCAGGGGGCCTTCAAAAGCCAGCTTAAGTCCTGCATTATTGGTTACAGCAGCGTCCACATCTTCCCAGGAGGCCCAGCCTTGTTCCACTATATAATTGGCTTCCCGGGCCAGGGCTGTGTTAAGACGGTTGACAATAAAGCCTATTACATACTGCTTTAGTACCACCGGTGTTTTGTCGATGCTTCTATATATCTGTTTAGCAGTTTCCAGGGTTTCCTCCGAGGTCTCCGGTCCCAAAACTACTTCCACCAGGGGAATGATATGGGCCGGATTGTTGAAGTGCCCGATTAACAGTCTGCCCGGATTGGATACCTTTACTATGTCGTAAATGTTCAAAGCCGAGGTAGTGCTGGTCAGAATAGTGTCGGGAGAACAGAGTCTGTCCAATTCTGCAAATAGTGCCTGTTTAATATCAGGAACTTCCGGAACTGCTTCCACCACAAATTTAGCCTGGGGAGCACCTTCTTCCAGCTTATCGGTGTACACCAGCAAGTCATTTACGTTCTGGATGCCTTCATCAGTCATCAAGCCTTCTTCTTTTAATACCTGGACATTACCGGCAATGAGCTTTTTGGCTATATCCAACTGTTCAGTATTTGGGTCATAGAGAGTAGTTGGATATCCGTAGGAGGCAAATACACCGGCGATGGAATGTCCCATTATTCCAGCTCCAACAACTAAAACGTTTATCTTGTCGCTCACTGCTTTGATTCCTCCTTTTTTGTCTATTCGCTCGCCCACTAAAGCGTATGGTTATTGAACTGCAGGCTCACTTTCTTAAACAGCCGTTTCCCTCCTCTCCTTCATCAAAACCTTTGCTTCTCTTGTCGGTCGGTCGTTCAACCGCTTTGAGTTAAAAAAATTTGCCTTTGCTTAAAGTTCCTGCTTTCAATGTCTATTAGGATTCAACAGGTTTGTATTCCGGAATTTTGTAAGTCAAAGGTTCAGGCAGGAACAGGGAAATCAAAAGGATACACACAATCGGACCCAGAGTCAGCAATGAAACTGCATTGGCGACCCCGCCCACCGGAATAGTCAGGATACCTACCAGAGCGGGAGCGGCAATCTGTCCGATCCGGCCTACAATGTTATTTCCCCAGGCAGTAGCACTGGCTCTGATTTCTGTGGGGAACAGCTCATTGGTAAAGGTTGCACACAATACGGTAAATGTTCCGGTAAAGAATACGGCAACGATCTGAGCTATAGCCACCCCTACCATGTGTTCAACCTGGAAGACCGCAGTCACAGCACAGGCACCCATGAAGAAGAAAATGTAGGCAGTTTTCTTACGGCCAATAGCGTCAAGGAGTTTACCTACCACATAATAACCGGCCAGACCCAGGGTATAAGCCAAGGCAGTAACCAGACTGACTTGGGTTGTTCCCCATCCCAGATCATTGACCACATGGTAGGAGAAGAAATTCATGGCTGAGGAATAACAGAGATACATGCATATCCAAATGCCCATAATGGTTATAATGTGTTTGCGATAAGGCTTGGCAAAGACGGCAAAAAGGCTGGGTTTATGTTCAGTGCCATTTGCCAGGCGTTCCCGGCTTTCCAGGAAGGCAGCAGTTTCCGGCAGATTCTTGGCAAAGAAGAATACCAGGATCAGAGGCAGGGCTCCGATTATATACAGTCCTTCCCATTCCATGTTAAATGCAGCTGTAAGGGGCAGGAACAAAGAAGGGAATATGGCTCCCACCGCAGCAGCGCTTTGGAACAAACCAATGGCACGGCCGCGCATTTCCGGAGCAAATTCCTCGGTCATAAAGATAAAGCCCACTGCCCAGCAAGTAACCAGGAAGATACGAGCAAGAAACTGGCATACTATAAAGTATTCAACGTTGGGTGAAAAGGCGGTAGCTAAACTAAGGAAGGAATAAATCACTACCGACCAGATAAAAATTGGCCTGCGTCCCCATCGATCGGCCAGGCGCACTACAAAAAACGCCAACAGTGTTCCCACGGCAACCGCTGAAACTGTAAAACTAGCGGTTTGGTCATTGAGACCAAAATCTTGGGTGATAAAGGGGAGAGCCAGATTAATAACCATGAAATCAAAACCCTCAAAGAAGGCCCCGATCATCACCAACGGCAACATACGTCTTTGTCGTTCATTTAGAGTAAATTTTACCTTTTTTGATTCTGCGGCAGCTTCCACTAAATTTCACCTCCATGGATTTAGCCTGCTTTGCCGGTTTATTTACCAGCAGACCCTCTCGGCGGAGAAAACCCTGATCACCCTGCAATAATGGCAATTATCACTTCCTTCCCATGTGGTGTACAGTTATTTATTTTCAAACCACTCCGCTGCAAACACTGTCGGAATTACCATTTTGTGTCGGTCGGTCGTACAACCGATTAGTTTTAGGATACACCAGCCAGGTTATTTCTGCAATGTCATAACGGGGAAACTGAAACTATTCCTGGAACATCTGGGTTGCGATAACTAATTGGCAATTCCTAACTGTTTTAATTTGCGCGGGGACGGAATACCCTGGTTGCTCCATTCCCTGATCCGGTAGTAAGTATCCAGCATCTTATCCAAATGGACTACCGTATCAGGTTTATCAAGTTCAGCGGGTTCGGAAACTAACCGTTCTGGCAGACAATCCTGCTGCCGGTCCAATCCTTCCCGGATATTGAACAGCCGTTCTATGTTAAAGACCCGTTCTCCCATCTGCAGGAATTGCCCCAGGGTCATTTTCATACCGGTTACATCACGGATTATCAGAGGATGGGGCAAAAAGCTGGGCAGGTTTAAAGGCATCAAGCCAGGCATCAACCGCCACAGCCAATGAGTGGACGGCAGTGAAATTATAATATTGCCCAGAAGTCGAGGCACAAAACTGTTTTCCTTAAACTTAAACAAGGCTGCCGGCAAGGATCCCAAAGCTGTAAACAAACAGAACCCGGAGGTGGAAACCGCATCCATAAGGTTTTGCATCAGAACGGTCAGAGCGGCTTTACCCCTTACCGTATGCCCGTTCACGGCAATAGGCCCCAACGCCTCGAAATAGACCGGATAACCGCCGTCCAGGTGGCATCCGCCCCGGTTAGCGGTAGCATAAGCCAATCCCAAAGCTTGGGATTGCCTGGGGTCATAAGCAGCCAGTTCCAAGCCTTTGACCTGTATGGCAAAACTTAAAGCATCGTATTTTTGGGCTACCCAGGCTGAACCTTCTGCTAGCTCATCAAAGGGTTCCTCCCGGCGGGCTATTTTCTCTATGGCTATGCTGATATTCTCCGGTTGGCTGAAATTAAGGCCGTAATCTTTGATACCCCGCTGGGACAGTTCCATAGCCAAGGACAGGGTAACTCCTAAAGACATGGTATCTAGGCCCAGCAGGTCGCACTGGTAGTTCCACTGGTTGATCCACTCAATATCAGTAACCCCCAGGTTGGCTCCCAGCAATCCGAGGGTTTCATATTCCGGTCCCTTTATCTCCTTCCCGTCCAGCATAATACGCCGCTCACAGCGGATCGGACAACTGACACAGCCGGAATTGCGGGTTAAATGATGCTCGGTCATATACTCGCCCGATATCCGTTGGGCCTGGTCATGTTTAACCTGCTGGGAATTTAAGGTAGGCAGAATATGATGCCGGTTAACAATGTTCATCCAGAAGGCAGTTCCATAGCGGGGCAGGAATTCCCCGGTGGTAGGATTTTTGTGCAGGGCTTTCACCCAGTGCTGCACATCTCTGCGAAAGGTCTCAGGATCATTGATGGGCAATGAGCGAGTACCGTAAGTTACTACCGCTTTTAGATTCTTGCTGCCCATAACCGCCCCGATACCGCATCTTCCCAGGACCCTTTCCCCGGATACTGCGCAGGCATAACGTACCTGATTCTCCCCGGCCGGGCCGATTACTACACAGCCGTATTTACGGTCAAAACGATGCTGAGTCTGCTCTGTATCCAGACCCCAGAGTTCTCGGGCGTCCTGAATAGTAATCTGTCCATCTATTACCATCAAGGAGCAAGGCTGGGGGGCTTTTCCCCGAATAATTAAACCGTCATAGCCTGCCCGGCGCAGCTTTATGCCGAATGAACCACCGCAGTTGGAAGAAGCAATACCCCCGGTAAGAACATTCTTGGTAGTAGCATTGAAACGGCTGGTACAGGGAGCACCGGTTCCGGTCAAAGGAGTGGTATTAAAAATCAAAATATTGTCCGGTGAGAGAGGGTCAATTCCCGGGGCCAGTTCTTGGTAGAGAATATAAGCGGCCAGTCCCTTGCCACCCAGATAAAGACGCACAATGTCTTCACTCAGGTGGTAATCCCGTACCTGGCCGGTAGAAAGGTCAATGTCAGCATAGCGTACCTTCATGATAACTGCACCTCCATGGTGACAGCTCCCAGCGGGCATATTTGGGCACATAAGCTGCAGCCCACGCAATTCTTGGGGTTGGAAAGGACAGCATATACCCGCAGGTCTCCTTTATAAGCAGGTGTGGAAATGGCCAGGGCTTGCTTGCCGCAGATATCAACACACATGGAACAAGCTGAACAGAGGTGGGCATCAATGACAGGTAACGGCCATTGTTTGCGGGGAATCCGGACAGCCGGCTGGCCTTGGTCATCCAGCACCGCTCCCTGGGCACATACTCGGCCGCAAACCCCGCAGTTGACACAGCGCAACGGATTAATATGGTGAGCTTCCTTGCGCTCCCCGCTGATGGCATCCACTGGACATAGTAATTTGCAAGCACTGCATCCGTTACACTTATCATTAATGGAGTATGCCATCCATGCTCCTCCTGGTGCCGGAAAGGAGGCCTGAATAGCAGGCCTCACATCTCTCTTTGCCTTGAATATAACACCCGGATTGCAGTTAAGTAAAATATTTTAATGCAATAAACATCATAATCAATAACTTATAATAGCCATTAAGTTATAGTATCAAAAATCAACGGCACCGGCTGGGGCGGAGTCTCGGTCAGGGTAAAAGCTTGCCTGATTTCGGCAGCAGCCTGGTCCAACTGGTTTTTGTTTCTGGCGTAAATGGTAGCTACTACATCGTTGCGCTCTACTTTGTCCCCCACTTTCTTGTGCAGTTCCACTCCTACTTCTGGCAATATTTGGTCTTCCAGCCGTTCCCGGCCGGCTCCCAGCCGCATAACGATTCTTCCCACGGCCAGGGCGTCTATGGCACTGATATATCCCTCGTGGGGAATGATAACATCGGCAATTTCTGCTGCCCGGGGCAGTCCGTAATGGGGCCGGGCATAGTCCAGGTGCCCACCCTGAGCTTCAACCATCCTCTGGAAGGCCTGGAAACCTGCTCCCGATTGCAGCAGTTTTTTAACTTTCAGCAGGGCTTCCTCCAGAGTGCCAACCAGTCCGCCGATATGAACCATATGGGCTGCCAGCAGCACCGACAGTTCCTCCAAGTCCTTCGGTCCTTTGCCCTGGAGAGTATCTATGGCTTCCCTCACTTCCAGGGCGTTTCCGATCGTCCGCCCCAGAGGCTGATTCATGTCGCTCAATACTGCCACCACTTTACGGCCTGCTCCCTGGCCGATAGCTACCATGGTTTGGGCCAGTTCCCGGGCTTGGTCCAGGCTTTTCATAAAAGCTCCCCGGCCTACCTTGACATCCAGCACAATCCCCTGGGCGCCGGAAGCCAATTTTTTACTCATTACGCTGGAGGCGATTAAGGGAATACTGTCCACTGTTGCCGTTACATCACGGATGGCATAGAGTTTTTTATCTGCCGGCACCAGGTTCCCCATCTGGGATATTATGGCTGCCTTAACCCGGTTAACCTGCTGGATAACCTCCGGCAGGGTTTTCTCCACCTGAAAACCGGGTATGGATTCCAGCTTGTCAATGGTACCTCCGGTGTGGCCCAGACCCCGCCCGGACATTTTCGCTACCGGAACACCAGCCGCCGCTGCCAAGGGTATGGCTACCAGAGTGGTTTTATCTCCCACCCCGCCAGTACTGTGTTTATCCACGGGAATACCCTGTATTCCCGACAAATCCATGATATCCCCAGATTTGCTCATAGCTATGGTCAGGTTCAGGGTCTCTTCTTTGCTCATACCCTGAAAATACACGGCCATGGCCCAGGCGGAAATCTGATAATCAGGTACTTGGCCCGAAACTATTCCCTGTACCAAAACCTCAATTTCCTCAGGGGTTAACGTGCCTCCATCGCGCTTTTTTTCAATTAAATCCTGAAAGTGCACCCATCATCACCTCGTTTCCGGCAGAAAACTCTTTCCGGCCAAATGGGAAGCCGGTACTCCCAGGTAATCAGCCACTGACTGACCTACATCAGCAAAGGTACTGCGAACACCCAGATCCACTGGTTTAATTACCGCCCCATAGACTAGCAAGGGCACATATTCCCTGGTATGGTCGGTCCCCGGGTGACAGGGGTCGCAGCCATGGTCGGCAGTAATAATCAACAAATCTTCTTCCCTCAGCTTGCTCAGAATCTCCGGCAGGCGAGCATCGAATTCTTCCAAAGCCCGGGCATAGCCCTGGGGGTCATTGCGATGCCCGTACAGCATATCAAAGTCCACCAAATTGGCAAATACCAGACCTGTGAAATCCTGATCCAAAACCGCCAGTAGCTTGTCCACTCCATCCTGGTTGCCAGTGGTGGGCAGAGTTTGGGTAATGCCTTTTCCGGCAAAAATATCGGCAATTTTGCCAACGCCGATTACCTCAAAGCCATGGGCAACCAGGTGATCCAGTATATTATCAGGAGGTTCCAGGGAGTAATCATGACGATTGGCAGTACGCTTGAAACTGCCCGGTTCCCCGATAAAAGGGCGGGCAATTACCCGGCCGACGGCATGTTCACCTGTCAGCAGTTCCCGGGCTGTCTTGCACATCTGGTACAGCTGTTCCAGAGGAATAACTTCTTCATGGGCAGCAATCTGAAAAACACTGTCTGCCGAAGTGTAAACAATGGGATAACCGGTTTCCATATGCTCCCTGCCCAGCTCTTCTATAATTACCGTTCCCGAGGCTGGTTTATTGCCCAGGGTCTTGCGGCCTATTCTCCGCTCAAACTCTTCTATCAGTTCCCGGGGGAAGCCCTGGGGATAGGTGGGAAATGGCCGTTCCATTACCAATCCCATTATTTCCCAGTGCCCGGTAGTGGTATCCTTTCCAGCTGATTTTTCCTGCATCTTTCCATAGGCAGCCTTAGGTTCAGAAGCAGGCGGTACTCCAGAAATACCTGCAATGTTTCCCAGCCCCAACTTCTGCAAACTGGGTACATTCAGCCCGCCCACTGCCTCAGCGGTATGTTTAAGGGTATTGCATCCCTGGTCACAGAAAAGGTGACTGTCTGGTGTTTCTCCTACGCCTACACTGTCCAATACAATAAGAATCACACGGCGACTCATAAACTACCTCCTGTATATAAATTTCCATTCCTATCCTCTCCTATTATGCCCTGGGGTGGTAAAGCTTGTACACCTCACGCAGGCGAGATCTGGTTAGGTGAGTATATATCTGGGTGGTGGATATGTCAGCATGCCCCAGCATTTCTTGAACAGAACGCAAATCGGCCCCATTTTCCAGAAGATGAGTAGCAAAAGAATGCCTGAGGGTATGGGGAGTAACTTCCTTGGTGATTTCCGCCTGGGCAGCATAAGTCTGCAAAATCTTAAAAAAACCCTGCCTGGTCATAGGCCGGCCGTGGGCATTCACAAACAGGGTTCTTTCCCCAGGGTTCTTTACCAGGTAAGGTCGGCTGCGGGCTAAATAGCGCTGAGTCCATTCTATGGAGGTTTGATTGACGGGAATAATGCGCTCCTTGCGGCCTTTTCCAAAACAGCGCAGGAAGCCGGCCAGAAAATTAAGATCCTCTATCTGCAGTGACAGCAGTTCTGATACTCTGACCCCGGTGCCGTACATAAGTTCCAGCATAGCCCGGTCCCGCAGTCCCAACACTTTGGCAACCTGGGGCTGATTCATCAGCAGGTCAATTTCCTCGATAGTCAATACATCAGGCAGTTTCCTTTTTATTTTAGGGGTTTCCAAATCTACCGTGGGATTGTTCTGGCAGTGTCCCTCCAAAACCAGAAATTTGTAATAAGTCTTAAGGCTGGAAAGACGCCGGGCCACGGTAGGATGGGAAATGCCCTCATCCAGTTGATGAGTGAGAAACCTCCTTATATCCTGTCTGGTAATATTATCGGGATGGGTGGAACCCTGCTGGCTGAGCATGAATTCATGAAAAAACAGCAGGTCACGTTTATAGGCAGCAATGGTGTTGGCAGACAGACCTTTTTCGTACTTTATATACTCCAGAAATTTTTCTATGTAGGCCAGCATGTATATACCCCTGATGCCTTTTTACTGGACAGTTTTGACATCCTTCCCCCGATTCCTGCTATTCCTGTTCCTCGTAATAAAATTCCTGAAGCTTGATTACGAACTGGTCCATAATCTGCTGGTACTTGGATGACTGGGTATCATTTTCCACCCGCAGGGGATTGCCGGTAGGATGTTCCTCATCGAACCAGCCTCCTACTGCAGGGATAAGCTGGTACATCTGGCCGGTTACTACCGGCACAGCCGCCATAAAGGCCAATATGAGCAGAACCGCCATCAACAGGCGCAGCAGCTTTTGTTTCCACTGGCTTATGATGATTATCAAGCCATCACCCCCATTTACAGTATGAGACTTAAAAACCATGGCGACAGGTAAGCCTCAATAAAGGCTCCTGCTGTAAACAGCACCAGGAAAACAGCCAGCAGCAGGCTGTAATTTATCAGAGTTTTACCCAGAGCTGCTCCGGGATGTCGTCCTATCAGATAGAAAGAGAAATTTACGGCAATAACTGCCCAGATAATTAGCAACGGTATATACACCAGATTTTGCGGCAGGATGGACAAAATGCTCATGATTACACCCGCCCCGCCTTTTTGCTGAACAAGAAATCCTACCGTAAAACCCAGGGCATAACCCCGCAAAAACACTACTGCCAGTATCAGCGGTACTCCGATCACGGTGAGCCCTAAAAACCAGATGGCCACTACGGTTTTAGCCTGGGTAGCCAGCGCCGCCAGCAGTATGCCCGGACCATAGATGGGAGCTTTCTGACCTTCCTGCAGGTAGGTGTCAATCAACTCCCGTAAATAGTCGCGCACACCGCCTTCCAAACCTTCCACCTTTTGCCCGCCCATAACCAGGCCGACCAGAAACACCAGGCCGATCACTATATACTGCCACCGGTTGTTTCGTATGTGCTGTTTCAGCCGCTGTGCTAAACTCATTTCCAGTCTCCTTGATGGATGGTTTTAGGCATGGTAGAAAAGAGGGTGCCCCGGCTAAGTACACACTGCTGACTGGTCATCTCCTCATGAAATAATATGGTGGCAATTACCTGTTTATGACAGCAGTAAACCCGGGCCGAAAAGCCCGGGTTTTGATGCTGTGTCCAAACTAGAAGTCCAGTCATGTGACGCTATGCCAATCAACGCTAACGGATCGCCGGTAGTGTAAGCTTGCAGGAGTATTAGCCAGGCGAGGGACTTACGACGAGCCGTTGCAACTCACGGCGAAACTGAGGGCTGCGAAGGGGAGCGAGAAACAGGACGTTTCGAGCAGCGAGTACTGAGTGCATGGATGCCGAATTAGGAGCGGTCCCCTTCGCACTTAAAGTTTGCCGTTGTGTTGCAGGCGAGGAGTACCGGAGCGAGCCGGCTAATACTCCTGGAAGCAAGTTTTGTGTCCCCGCGTCCTCCTCACAGCGACGATACGCAGATCATTGCTGCTGGACTACATAAAGTTTTGCCGGGTCAGTGCCTCATAGAGGACCGGCACAACCTGTTTTTTACGGGACAAAACCCCTTTGAGGAAGATTCCTCCCCCTTCCTCCTGGGGGCCAAAAGCCGACTTCACCAAATGGCTCTTTTCCCCGGCGATGAGCAGCTCGGTAGCTTCTTCCAAAATGTCAGTAACCATCAGGCAAACAAAGGCGTAACCCCGGCGCTGGGCTAATTCTTCCAGGCTTTTCAGAAGATCGCCCCGGCGAGAGGCCATTCTTTTGGCATCAATGGTCTCCAGCTGGGAGATAGCAAATACCAGGGAACCACTGTTGTATTCTTTCAAGTCGGAAGTAATCAGCTCTTCATCACTTTGGTTTTCCGTATTAATGGCATGGCTGAAGATTTGCTTGCCCCAATCCAGGGGATCTAAGCCGGCAATTTCCTGGAGCTGTTGGGCTATGTTGCGATCTTTGGCGGTAGTGGTAGGAGACTTAAAGATCATGGTATCACTTATGATTCCGGAAAGAAGCAAGCCGGCCAGGCTTGCCCCCAGAGCCATATGGTCCGTCAAGAATTTCTCCGCTATCAAAGTACAGGTAGAGCCCACCGGTTCATTGTGAAAATAAATGGGAGATATGGTCTGCAGATCTCCTACCCGGTGATGGTCTACGATTTCTAATATTTCCGCTTCCTCAACTCCGTCTACCGCCTGTTTGCGCTCGTTATGATCCACCAGTATCAGCTGCTTGCGCTTCATTTCCAGCAGGTTGTGGCGGGAGATAAAGCCCAGGAAGACATTGCTTTCATCCACCACGGGATAATTGCGGTAACGGGTGGCTAACATCTGCTTGCGGGCTTCTTCAACCAATTCGTCTTTTTCAAATAATACCAGATCCCGGGTAATCATCACCTCGGTGACTCTGCGGCTTAACAATTCCCGCAGTATTTCCGGTGCCCGGGATACATCCCGGGTGATTGCCAGGTTGTCCATAAATATCATAGCCAGATCACCGATGGTAATTAATCCCAGCAGGCGTCCTTTAGGGTCCAGAACCGGCACGGTTTTCAGATCATTGCTGCGCATCAGATTGCCCAGCTCAGCCAGGGTCATGTCGGTGCCCACCGTAATAGTATCATGATCATCCAGAAGATCCTCCACTGTGTTACGGACATTTCTTACCAGAGCGGGAGGTTCAAAATCCAGGTAATCCAAAATAAAGCTGGTTTCCTCATTTATCTCCCCGGCTGCAGCGGCTATATATAATCCCTGATCAGTGGTTTGCTTGTAAATTTTATAACTGATAGCTGCTGCCACTGAATCTACGTCAGGATTTTTATGGCCTATTACCATAATCGGTTTCATTACTGATCCCCCTATCATCTTGCTTAAGCATCAGGTTGGCAATAAACTGGGCGGCCAGGACATCTTCCATGGAATTTCGGCTGGCGGCTACTACAGCCAGACCATTACAATCGCCCCATTCCTGACGGGCCCGAGCAACTGCCCGCAGGGCAGGCTCCAGACCGCGATGCCGGTAAGTTCTGGCTACTGTGCCCGTAATCACCCGGGGACTTTCCTGAAAGGCTGCATCATATGCTACTCCTCCGGTATCGGTTACCGCTACTACCACTTTCCCTTGCATGTCCAACATCCGGGGAGTTTCAGCACCCAGATTCGGCAGTACCGCAGCCAGGATCCCGCCCTCTGCTTCAATGCCCTTGATTACCTTCTGACAACGCTGGCGTCGTTCCTGGTCACTTCCTACCCGGGGTTCGCTTATCAAAATTATATCCGTCTGGTGAGAGCGGGCTATTTGGGCTGCATACCGGCCCATTCTTTCAGGATCAACCTTGACCGGTGCCCGGGTTTCATCGGGGCTGGCGCCCAACACCGCTGCAGCACCAGCTTCCAGCGCACTCTCCAGGGTGGTAGACATATCGATAACATCAACAATCATTACCAGGAATCCCTGCCGGGCAGCCTGCTGAGCTCCGGAGGCATCACTGGTCACTATTATGGGCTTGGATCTTTCCATAGACACCTCCCCCTCCCGGAGTGATGGGTATTCTTCCGGCTCTCATCTGTATAACCAGAGCGGCCACTTTCTCCCCGGCTATCCGGGCAATATCATCAAAGCTGGCCTTTTCGATCACCTCTATTTCATTGCCCAGAAACCGGATCAGTTTCTGGTAGGTGCTGGGACCAACCCCCGGCAGGCTGGTTAAAGGTACCCGGTAATGATAAGGAGGCCTGCCCACCGGATGAACCGGTTCCGGATGATCCTGAATCTGCACTATGCGGTCATAGACCCCCATAACCAGCTTATCACTGCCGCACACCGGGCATATTACTACGGGAGGTTCTTCCTGCATGATCAAATCACACTGGGGGCAATAGCTGCGGTGATATTTCCCCATTAAAGGGTCCATTCCATAATTGGCCATGACCCGGCGGCCTTCCTGACCATATACCGCCTGGCGGAACTCCTCAAAACTGAGTTCGGCCAGCCGCAGCAGGTTGTACTCCCGCCCTACATTATCGGCAGAATGGGCATCGGAGTTGGACAGAAAAGTAAAATGGCGGGTTTCATTAATAGTATCGGCCATATCTGTATCGGCACTGAGGCCTAATTCCAAAACCCGGATCTGGCTGGCATCCCGCCCCAGGTAAGACTGGAATGAAGCTGACAGCATGCCGTAAAATCCCTTATGGGGAGTAAAAGCATGAGCCGGGCAGAACACTCCCCCCAGCACATGGGATAGATTCAGCAATTCCCTGATTCCAGCCTTGCAGCGCTGGGTGGACAGTTCCATATTTTTAACCCGGGTACGCATATACTTCTGATATTTGTGCAGGCTGTCCAGGTCGGGAAGATAGATAATAATATGTACCCCTTCCCGGGATTCCACTTCACAGCCGGCCAGAAGCATTACCCCCTGGCGGGTTATAAAGCCGCCCCGCCGGTGAATATCCAGCTGGCCCTGCTCCACCATCTTTTCCAGCTCAGCCAGTACCGGGGTGGTGCCTGCATCCACAATACCCACCATATTCAGTCCCTTGCGCAAGGCCGTTTCATTAAGCAGATTGGCCAGGGTGAGACTGCGGGAAGCAGTAATCTTCACCGGACGCCCGCTGGCTCTGCCGATATGAACATGTAGATCAGCATAAACACTGCGCAATCTTATAACTTCTCCCTGTGCTGGTAGGCGTATTGAATGGCAATAATACTCTTGCCGTCTATGATCTCTCCTTTAAAAATGGCTTCATACGCCTCCGCCAAACTCATTTTAACTACTTCCACAAACTCATCCCGGTCGGTGTGACTGCTGCCCCTGCTTAAATCCCGGGCCAGGTAAAGATGCAGCTGTTCATCACAGAAACCCGGGGCACTGTAATAGGAGACGATCGGTTCCCAAACAGCCGCCTGCAGGCCGGTCTCTTCTTCCAATTCCCTGATGGCACAATCCCGGGGCTCCTCTCCTGGTTCCATAGTGCCCGCCGGTATTTCCAAAAGGACCTTTTCCACCGGCTTGCGGTACTGCCGGACCAGCCACACCGTCCCATCCTTATCTACAGGCAGTATTGCCACAGCCCCGGCATGAGCAACTATTTCCCGGGTGCTGGTAGAACCGTCAGGCAGTTCTACTGTATCTACCCTTACGTTTATGATGCGGCCGGCAAAGATTTGCTGGGAAGAAATGGTTTTTTCATAAAGATCCATAATAGTTCCTCCTGCATATATTTATCGATGATCACATAAACTGCCAGCAGAGGTGAAAGCAGCATGAATCTAATAGTAGGAAAATCCGGATTCTGGTTTATAGGACGTATGGATGATCTGATCACCCTGCTGTCTGCTTATCCCCCGGAGACTACTCTGGCAGATTTTATCAGACTAAACCTACACTAGAATGATAGGGTTCAGCTTCTGTCCCGTTAATAGTTTTTGTACCAGGCGAGCTGCCGCTGCCAGGGCCATGAAAAATTCCCGGTCCTGATCCACCGTGCGCCCCATGGTGGTAAAGGGCAGCTCACTGCTGCGAAATCTTTCCAAAGCATCTTCCGCTGGTTCCCCATAGATTTCATGCCGGTCAAACAAACCGGCCTGGCGGGCTTGCTCTAAAATCAGGCTCATCCTGTCATCGGAAAGCAGGGGCAGGGGAAGCAAACAGCGCACCTTGCATACCTTGGACAAAACCGTAAGGGTGTGGTGACTGATGCCCTGATGGCGGGGCCGGGCATCGGCAAAGCTAATGCGGGGTACCGCTATAGGGATTCCCTGCAAGGTTTCCACAGCGTTAAGTACTATCCCCTGTTCCACTCCGCTGAATCCCCAGCGGGTACCGGTTCCCACTATTCCCGGGCCCATGCTGACTATAATCACATCCGGCTGAAAAGCCACCCGGGCTGCCAGCAAACCGGAATAGATATTTACTGCTTCTACATCCCCGCCAAAGGCGTGCCCCACTGTGACTGTTCCCGATATGATACCCTGGCGGGAAAGCCAGTCTACCGTTTGGCTGAAATGCAGGGGCAGAGCCGCCCCGTCAGTCATCAGGTAAGCCACTTTGAAACCAGCCTGGTGCAGTTCCACCGCCAGGGGGCCCAGCATGGAATGAAGAGTAGCCGCCAGAACGGGGACACCCTCCAGACTGTCGGCTTCTTTTAATTCCTGGTGATAAGGGCTGTCTTCTTCCTCGGCACTTAGTACTTTTATCTGCAGGGGGGTATAGCGGAGTTTCATAATATGGCCGCCGGCCGGCAGTGATTTCTCTGTTCCATTCAGTCCGGCGATAACGTAGTGATAGCCCCCGCTGCCCAGGTGCAGGCTCTCCGCAGTAGTATTAAGAAGCACCTGGTCCCCGCTGGCCACCTTTCCCACCAGATCGGTGTAGACAATACATTTTTCTTCCCTGCCGTTGACCTCTACAGTATATCCCTCAATACCTGGCCGGGAAAATAACAGTTGTTTCAGGACTCCACATTTTATCTCCAGCATAGAACTGCTCCCTTAATCTTGAGCTGCTTGGGCGATTATCTCCATAATGTACTCGGCATCTTTTACCAGATCATCAATGAGAATATATTCACTGGTGGTGTGCACCTTGCGCATGCCAATCCCCAGATTAACACAGGGAATACCCTGGCCGTTAATAATACTGGCGTCACTGCCTCCCCCGGTACTGGTTAACACCGGCTTGAGCCCTGCTCTTTCCGCCGCTCGTACCGCTAGCTGCACCACCGGGGCATCCTGGTCTAAATTGATTTCCGGGTATAGAAAGGTTACCTGAACCTCAGCCCGGCCGCCCCCTTTCTCCACCTCTTCCTTAAAAATACTGACCAGGCGGTTGGTCAATTCATCCAGTTTGGAGCGCTGCAAGCTGCGGCTCTCACCCTTTACCCGGCAGACATCGGCTACAATATTGCGGGCGGTTCCCCCTTCAATGATGCCCAGATTGCAGGTGGTTTCCTCATCAATTCTCCCGCAGGGCATGACCGCCAGAGCCTTACTGGCCAGGTGGATGGCATTGACCCCCTCTTCCGGATTGATGCCCGCATGGGCGGATTTGCCATAAGCGATATATTCGATTTCATTCTGGCAGGGGGATTGGATGATAATTTCTCCCGGATCGCCTCCCCCATCCAGCACAAAACCCATCTGCGCTTTAAGCAATTTGAAATCAAACTGTTTGGATCCCTGCAATCCCTGCTCCTCCCCTACGGTAAACAGTATTTCCACATCAGGATGAGACAGGTTTTGCTCCTGGATACAATCTATGGCTTCCAGCAAAGCAGCGATACCGGCTTTGTCATCGGAGCCCAGTATGGTATCGCCGGCACTGGTTATGCGATCATCATTTACCTGGGCTTTCACCCCAATACCCGGCTGAACGGTGTCCATATGGGCACAAAAGAGAATAGCTGGCCCTTTGGAACCCGGCCAGACAGCCAGCAAATTGCCGGCGTCCCCTCCCAGGGCTTGACCGGCCTGGTCCTCCATTACCTGCAATCCCCTCCGCTTCAGTTCCTGGACCAGATAATCCTTGAAGCGGCCTTCGCGCCCCGATACCGAATCAATCTCCGCCATTTTCACAAAACTGTCTATTAATCTTTTCCGGTTGACCATGCGCTAATTCCTCCCTAATTGATCAATAGCCCGTAAAATCTTGACTCTCTCAATAGTTTCCGTCAAAGAATAGCGTTCGGTATACCAGTGAATTATTATCAGGAAAGCCAGCATAAGCAAGCGGGGCAGCCAGGGCATATAAGCTGCCGCCCAGAATCCCAGAGCCAGGCCCAGTACGTTGGAGCCGGCATCCCCCATCATAGCTCGGGCTTTCAAGTCGCTGGGCAGGTAATAAACAACGGCGCCCAGCAAAGGCAACACCAGAGCCCAGTTCATGCTCTGGTAAGCCACAGCTATGATGACAGCTGCCAACAGGAAGGTACCCTTAATAGCTCTTCCCGGCCGCAAATCCAGCAGGTTGATAAAATTGGTACTCAAAGCTATCAGCAGGGTATTAAGAATAATGTTGATCCAGTCCGCTGATATATACAAGGCCAGGTAGAAGGCAATCAGCCCTCCTCCCAGAGCCTTTAATCCCCCGGTAGTCAAACGCCCTTTTACCAAAGCTTCCAAATGGCCTTTAAATCCGGTGGTATCCCGCCTGCCCAGCATATCGTCAATAAATCCCAGAAAAGAAATGGCCGTAATCCCCAGCATAAACAGCTGGCTGCCCTCCGCCTCATGATTCACCAGCCGGTAAAGGAGGTAAACCAGCAGCAGGGTCATGGCAAAAGAAATGCCTGCACTGACAGGAATCTGTTCCTCCCGGTAGTTGCTGCGCACCGCTCCTGTGCTGGTCAGCAAGGGCAGCAGCAGGTATAGTATTATGCCTTCAATTACAAAAGCAGCCAGGAATCCTCCGGCCGCCCAATAGACTTGCGTCAAAGCAGGTTCCTCCACTCACTGATGATTACCTTCACCACATCCCACCACTGTCGTCCCCGGTGCAGGAAGCCCTGCAGATCCCGGCCGGTTTCTTTGTGACTCATTTGGGTAGGCACTTCCATCACCCGGAAACCTTTGCGCAGAGCCCGGATAGTCATACCCAACTCTACACCATATGATTCGTTAAAAGGCAAAACCGCCTGCAGCACTTCCCGGGTCATAGCCCGCTGCCCGCTTAAGGGAGCAACGGAGTGTAAATTACCTGCCCGCCGTATCGCCCAGGCTGCAGTTTTTTTCACCAATCCGAAGCCTCCTTTACGCCGGGGAGGCGGGAAAGCGGCAATAGCCATATCAGCCTGGCCTTCCAAAACCGGTTTGAGAATAAGTTCGGCCTGGGAGGCTGACTCCGCCAGGTCACCATCCAGAAATAAAACAATATCGGCATCCACTTCAGCGGCGGCTTTGTTCATAGCTCCCCCTTTGCCCATATTGCGAGGCAGGTCCAGCAGGCAAACCCCGGTCTTTCTCACTTCTTCCGCAGTAGCATCAGTGGAGCCGTCGTTGACCACTATTATCCTCTCGATGCAGGGAATGCTTTGCACCGCCCGGATAGTCCGCTGGATGCGCTCTGCCTCGTTATAAGCGGGTATCACTGCCCAAACCGTTTTCATCGGGACTGGCCTCCTATGGCTTCAACCGGTACACTGGGCATAAACCGCTTGGCAGTGGGTTTTATACCATAATTGCCTGGTTCACCTTCCATAGCATATATAAGAGCGATCTGGCCCAGGCTTAAATCAATGTTGTCTACGGTACTGATATTGTTTTTCTGGTATTCTTCCATGTAGGAAAAGGATGTCTGGGAACTTTCCACACCATATACTTTCAAATTCCTTTCCAGGCAGTGGGTAATCAGTCCCTGATCAAAACTGGAAGCCAGGAACATATCCTCATCCTCAGTTCCTCCCACCACTATCACTGCCTGTACCGGAATATCACCGCTGCCGCTGAACTTCACCAGGCCTTTATCCTGCAAAAAAGATATTACGCTCTCATCAGCCTCGTTGGATATCACTGCAGCTACGCTGGTGGCTACCTGGTAGCGAATAGCGTCCGTGTCTGTGCCTGGATCCAGCTGGTAATAGTCTATTAATTCGGCTCTTAAATCCGCATTCTTAAGGGCAGCTTCCTCCAATACCACGGTTTTGGAAGTTATATTGGCCCCGGCAATGGAAAGGGAATTAAGCATCCCGGCAGGAATATCGCTGCCGCCGGTAACTACCACTGCCACATTTAAGCCTTTAAGTCTATCCTTTACCAGTACCGGCAAAAGGGCCTGGTTGTAATTTTCATAGTTAGCCAACATGGTGGTCTGAAAAATATTGGCTTCCGTTAAAGCCTTTTCTTTTTCTCGCAGGCTCAAAAACTGCTCTTCCAAGCGATCAATGGACTTTTTCTGCTGCTCCACCAGCAAATCGTCGCCCACGATGGAGCTGCCGATCAATATACCCACTGCCAGAGCTAAAAACAAGGCTATGATAGTGGCAATATGATATCTCAGATCTATCATTAACAATTCACTCCCCATTACATATTGAACAGCAGTTTAAGCTGCAGAGAAAGTATCCGGAAAAAGGGCTGGGTTGCAGGAGATACCATTAATACCGTAATGATGGGAACCATAGCCGCTGCCAAAAGCTGCAGCAGGTACTTGGTGGGCAGGTGCTGCTTGTAGAGCTGACTTACTCCCCGAGCATCTACCAGAATCGAACCCACTTTCATGCGCACCAGGAAAGTACTTCCCATTCCCTTGCGGCCTTTTTCCAGAAAATCGATCATATTGGAGTGGGTGCCTACTGCCACTATCAGGCTGGCACCATATTCCCAGGCCAAGATCATGGCCACGTCTTCACTGGTCCCCGGCATAGGGCAGGTCACCGCCGACAGTCCCATTTCCTCTACTCGCTGCAGTCCGGGAGCATCACCGTTGGAATAGGCATGTACTACTATTTCAGCGCCGCAGAGCAAGGCCTCATCGGAAACACTATCCATATCCCCTACTATAATATCTGGTTTCAAGCCAAACTCCAGCAGGGCATCAGCCCCGCCATCCACACCAATGAGCACAGGATTCTCTTCTTGTATGTAAGAACTGATAGCCCGGAGGTCCTCTTTATAGCTGCTTCCCCTTACCACTATCAGTACATGCCGCCCCAGTATCGGCGTATGTAAGGGCGGTACCTCCAGATTACCCAGCAGAATGTCTTTTTCTTTCTTGGCATATTCCAAAGTGTTTTCTACAAAGTGGTCCAGTTCTTCTTTAATATTCTCATTGGCTTCTTTCCACTTATTACTGACATCTTCCAGAGTTAACCATTTCCCCTCGGCTATCTGGCGATGGCCGGAGAACACCTTTTCGTCCCGGATATGCAGGATGCTGCCCTCCCGCACTTCATTAAAAATGGCATCTCCCACCTCATCCAGAATGGGTATGCCCGCTTTCAAAATTTTATAGGCACCTTTAGCAGGATATTTGCCAGTAATGGAAGGACGCGCATTGACAATGACTTGCGGCCGTATGTCAATGAGAGCATTGGCAGCTACTTCATCTATATCATCATGGTCAATAATGGCAATATCATTTTTGCGCAGGCGCTTGACCAGGTTCTTGGTACGCCGGTCCAGACGCGCTCGTCCCTTTGCGTGCATGATTCCACCTCTTTACCACCCGGGCTTGCACAGCATCGCATTTATATTACCATAATGTGACTCCAAATAAAAACTGGACTGGAAACCATTACTTCTGGGGAGAAGGGCAAAATAAAAAGCCTCTTCTTCATTGGCAAACCAACAAACAAGAGGCTCTCTCAGCACGATTTCCCTTTAGCTCACCTTATTCTCCAAACGGAGACGGTCGGCAATTATGGCAATAAATTCAGAGTTGGTAGGTTTCCCTTTTTCCCCGCTGATGGTATAGCCAAAGAATTTGTTGATCTTGTCCAGATCGCCCCTATCCCAGGCTAGTTCAATTGCATGGCGTATAGCTCTCTCCACCCGGCTGGGAGTGGTGTCATACTTCTGGGCAATAGTAGGATACAGTTCCTTGGTTACCGCCCCCAGGTAATTGATTTCTTCAACCACCAGCATTATGGCGTCCCGCAGGTACTGGTATCCTTTAACATGAGCGGGTACTCCGATTTCATGGATGACCTTGGTCACTTCAACTTCCAGGTTCTTAGGAGCAGGTGCCTGAACCATCAGGCTTGCCGCCGTACCTCTGCTTTCAGTGCGCGGATGGGTATCATAAGCCACCTGACGAACCCGGTCACCAAGGACTTGCAGATTGAAGGGTTTTAAGATGTAATAATCAGCTCCCAGCTGCACCGCCTTCTGGGTGATGTTTTCCTGGCCAAAGGCAGTCAAGATAATAATTTTGGGTCGCTTGGGCAAATTATTTTCGTTGATCTTTTCCAAAACTCCTATTCCGTCCATATAAGGCATAATCAAGTCCAGTATCAGCACATCTACCTCGTTTTTCTCCAGTGTCTCCAGTACTTCCATGCCATTGCTGCAGACATCGATAATTTCAAAATCTCGTTCATTGTTGAAATAATCTTTAAGTATTCCGCAAAACTCCCGATTATCATCGGCAATCAGGATCCGTATCCGGCCTGTTTCATTGAACATGAACCAAATCCTCCCCATCACTGATTAAATCTCATTTTTTTGGCTTTTCGACGATACACCAAGTATTTCCTGCTTTATTTTTCTGCCAAATTGAGTCATAATGCCGCAGACAATTCCATAAACAAACACATGGAATCCACATTAAAACCAGCCAGCTCAAAAATCATTTTTTGGGTGATTTCCCATTTTTGTTCAGCTGATGAGTAATATACCCCCCTTAATCCTTTGTCGAAACCCTTGAGGAGTTTATGGAACTGATAGAAGTTTCTGACAACATATTATCCATAAAAACCCCATAACCTCTCTGGGGATCGTTTAAAAATACATGGGTCACCGCGCCGACAATTCTATTGTTCTGAATGATAGGGCTGCCGCTCATGCCCTGTACAATCCCCCCGGTTACATTCAACAGGCGGGGATCGGTTACCCGGATAACCATACCTTTGCCATTTTGTCTTTCCGGGTATACTTTTTCAATTATTATATCAAAGGCTTCAATATCATTGCCGTTAATTACAGTATAGATTTGTGCCTTCCCCTTTTTCACCTGGTGAGCATAACCCACTTCCACAGTATAAGGCTGCAGCGGATTGGTGATTTCCTGGTCGATTCGGCCAAATATACCGAAAGGAGTATTCTTGGTGATATTGCCATTAAGCTGCCCTTCACTGTCAAACACTCCGATTTTTTCTCCTGGCCGGCCCGGTGCCGCCGGTTTAATGGTTTGTATGGAGGCACTGACAACTTTGCCGCTCATAACCTTAATACCCTGCCGGGTATCCGCATCAATTATTATATGTCCCAAAGCTGCATATTCGTGAGTTTGCGGATCCCAGAAGGTCAGGGTTCCTACTCCCACTACCCCATCCCGCACATACAGACCGATCCTGTAACGATGGGTTTCCGGACAATAAAAACCTGCCACCGGCACTTCAAAAATCTCCTCCCGGCGCTGTACCGTCAAAACCATTTCCTGATCCCGGTGTTCATCGATTAAGCGAGCCAGGTCGTTTTCAGAATTAACTTTCTGCCCGTCCACTTCCAGGATAAGGTCTCCGATTTGCATGCCTTTGTCCCGGGCAGGATAGACTTTTTCCCCATTCTCGTCCACCACCGGAGCAAACCCCACCACCATAATTCCCCGGGACTGCAGCATTACCCCTATGGAATGTCCTCCCACCACCACCCGGCGGGGAGCGATGGCTTCCACTGCCATGGATTTGACAGGTATGTAGCCTAAAATCTTGACCGCTACATCTGCGCGACCCGGTTTTAGAGCTACTATTTCATACCCATTGGCATGCGGATTTACTGCTACTGGTGGATCGGCAGGAGCAGCAAACACACTGCTGGATTGGCCCACCACCTGCATTTGGATATACTTTTGCAGGGCATCGGGCAACTCCAAAGCAATCTGATTGCTTTCCCCTACCACCAATTTTTGGTTTTCCGGCAAGGTCAGTATTAATCTGGCTTGAGGTGAAAAACAAAGGGCCAAAAAAAGCACAGCTAAAATAATGCCCATTAATGGCCTTATATTACGCATTTAATGAATCCACTCCCGAGACTTGATGTTTTCTATTCTCTCCTCGGGAGCAGCAAACTATACTGCCAGGACTATTAGCTGCGCAGCTGGGCCACTACAAATAAAAAAGCATTCACGCAGATTTTTTATTGGGTAATTGGCAAGGTGCGCTGATTGAAAAAATTGCAGGATATAAACAAAAAGAGTTATTGACATACCATGGCTATAAAAAGCCAAGCAATAAATGGTTATGGGATAGGCCGCTGGGTTCAAACGGACAGTTAGTTGAGGTCGTCTGTCCCCTTCAGGCACATGACAGATTCCCTGGGCAAAAGGATAACTTGACAGTTAGTTGGCAGCGTGGGCGATCATCTCGCGGGCGTGCTGCAGGGTGATGTCGGTGATGCTTTCTCCGGAGAGCATCCGTGCCAGTTCTGCCACCCTTTCCTCACCTTCCAGGAGGCGAACCCGGGTAAGAGTTTGACCTTCCCGCACCTCTTTTTGAATCAAGTAATGGGTTCGGGCATAAGCTGCCACCTGGGGTGCATGGGTGACCAGTATAACCTGATGACTTTCCGCCAGTTGGCTAAGTTTGCGGGCCATGGCGGATAAAGCAGTTCCTCCTACTCCCACATCTATCTCATCAAATATCAGGGTTGGTACCTGGTAAGTATCCGCCAGGGCCGTCTTAATAGCCAGCACTACCCGGGACAGTTCTCCCCCGGAAGCGGTGCGGGCCAGAGGCCGCAGTTCTTCACCGGGATTGGCGGAAAACCAGATCTCCGCCTGGTCCATCCCCTGGGGTCCCGGGGTGGAACGCTGCTGGATTTGGATGCTCAAGCGTATGTGGGGCATATTAAGCTGAATTAGTTCATTTAAAATCTGATTTTCCAAAATCTTAGCCGTCTCCTGGCGCAGTTCAGTAAGACGGGCAGCGGTTTCCTGATAGCGTTCCTGCCACTTGGCACACTCCTGGATCAGAACCTGCTGCCGCTCCGAACTGAATTCCAGCTGGTCCTTTTCCTCATAGGCTTGCTGCAGGTATGCTAAAATCTCATCCACACTGCTGCCATACTTGGATTTAAGTTTTTCTATGGTATAAAGCCGCTGCTCGATATCCTCCAGCAGACCTGGCTCAAAGTCCAGCTGGTTCTGAAAAGAGGATATGCTGGCGGCCATGTCCTGAATGGTCACCAGCATGTCCTGCAAGGGCTCAGTCAAGGAAACAAAGAAATCATCGTCCTTCAAGCTGCGAATGGCATCCAGGGCTGCTGACAGCAGATCATAAGCACTGCCGCCCTCTTCATTGCGATACAGGCAAGCCAGTACCTGCTGGCAGGTTTCATTCAAGCGATGAGCATTGCGAATACGCTGTCTTTTAAGGGTCAACTCCTGGTCTTCGCCGGGCTGCAGCTGAGCCTGCTCAATCTCTCTTATCTGAAATTCCAAGAAATCCAGGCGCTGCAGCTTATTCTGTTCATTATTCCGGAGGGTCTCCAACTCCCGGGTTAACTTCTGCAGTTCCCGATACTCCTCCTCCAATTGATCCCGCAGCGGCAGAATCTGGGGATTGAAAGCATCAATCATTTCCAGGTAAGCATCTCCCTGCAGGAAATGATGTTGTTCTCCCTGAACATGAAGGTCCACCAGGTAGGGAGCTAATTGCTTCAAGGTGTTTATCGTGACCGTTCGTCCGTTGACCCGGGCAGTGCTCCGCCCGTTGGGGGCTATTTCCCGGCTGATAATTAGGTTGTCCTCCTCCTCTTCATACAGTCCCTCTTGTTCCAGAAGGTGGCGGATATCACCTCTTTGGGATACATCAAAAACGGCCTCCACCAAGGCTTTCTGACTGCTGTCCCGTAAATAATCATCCTGAATACGGCCCCCGGTGACCAGTCCCAGGGCATCAATCAATATGGACTTGCCAGCGCCGGTTTCACCGGTGAGAACATTAAGTCCCTTCTGGAATTCCAAGCGCAGTTCGTCTATAAGGACAAAGTTTTTGATGAGCAATTCCATTAGCATAGCTCTTCCTCACTTCCCGGGTTATATCAGCTGTTGGAAGTGCCTTATCACTTCAGTAACCGCTTCTTTGGGCTTGACTACAATAAAAATGGTATCATCTCCCGCTACTGTCCCTATTATGCCCTCCAGTTCGGAAGCATCTATAACTGAAGCTACACTCTGGGCTCCGCCGGGAAGGGTCTTTATGACAATGATATTTTCACTGTAATCCATATGTACCACTGCATCTTTTAGGATACGGTGGAGTCTCTCCTGGTCACGGTTGACAGCAGCAGCATCAGGCAGAGCATAACGATATCCTTCTCCATCAGGAATCTTAACCAGATGGAGTTCCTTTATATCCCGGGATACCGTAGCCTGAGTCACATCAAAGCCATTAGCACGCAATGCTTCACATAGCTCTTCCTGGGTAGCTATCCGCCGGCTATTAATAATTTCCATAATGCTGCGATGCCGTCTGGATTTCATAATGTCACTCCACCTCGTTTACTTCCCGCCAAGAAATCGGGAGGATGATTGGCTGATTTATGAAATTCAATCGACAGGGTTCATATTCCTTCTGGTCCAGTTTAGCTACGTTGCGCATTATGATGGGGCTATCCTTTACAGGCCCTCACTCCTGCGCAAGCGGGTATCAATCTGATGAAAGAAGGAAGTGGGCTTTAAATTTATCAGATTAAGCTTATGGTCAGCTTTGCGTATGGATACTATCTCTTCAGGTTCCAATACTACCTGGGACTGTCCGTCCAGCCTGATCAGACTGGGGCGTCCATCCGCCGAATACACATTTATCACTTTACCGGCACTGACTACCATAGGCCGGCGGCTTATAATCTGAGAAGCAATCGGGGTAAGTATCATAGCCTCCATCTCTGGATCCACCACGGGTCCTCCACAGGACAGGGAGTAAGCGGTAGAGCCAGTTGGGGTAGCGACCAGCAGTCCGTCTCCCCGGTAATTGCCTACCTGATCAGAACTAATCTCCACTCTCAGGTTATTCAGCTGATGATCCATTGATCTAACCACTATTTCATTCAGGCAACAACCCTGATGGGTAACACGGTCTCCCTGGTGTATGGTTACCTGCAGCATCATGCGCTGGTCCAGTCGATAGCGTTGGTTCAGCAGATCCGGCAGGTACTGTTCCAGCTCATGAAACTCTATATTGCTTAAAAATCCCACCGTCCCCATGTTTACTCCCAGAACCGGAACACCGGTAAAGGCATATTGGCGAGCAGCCCGCAGGATGGTGCCATCCCCGCCAAAAACAATCAGCAGATCAAAATCCGCCTGATCGGGCACTGCTTCCCGGCCATTATCAACCTCCACTACCTGAACACCATAGCGCATCAACAGTTCTATGGTGCTGCGTGCAGCTGTTTCAGTCGCCTCTTTGATGTAGTTGCTAACCAGTAAAACTCTCATCAGTTGTGTTTTCCTCCCAATTGCTGATGGGCTTCCTCTACAACATTTTCTACCAGCTGTTCTATGTTGGGCAGTGGTGGTTGGTCCTGACGCAGATAAATAAAGAATTCTATGTTCCCTTCCGGACCTTTAATAGGAGAGTAGGTTACGCCCCGGCAGTTAAGCCCCTGACCGGCAGCATTATCTATACTGTTAAAAAGTACCTCCCGGTGTACGTTCTCGTCCCGAACCACACCTTTGCGGCCTACTTTCTCCCGTCCGGCTTCAAACTGAGGTTTGATCAGGCAAATTACCGCTCCCTCGTATTTTAGTAATTCCTTTATAACGGGAAAAACAAAACTGGTTGATATAAATGATACATCTACAGTTACCAGGTCAACCAGTTCGGGGATCGAGCCTGGAGGTAAATAGCGGATGTTGGTGCGTTCCAGGTTAATTACCCGGGGATCGTTGCGCAATTTCCAGTCCAATTGGCCATAGCCCACGTCCACCGCATATACCCTCCGGGCGCCCCGCTGCAGGACACAATCGGTATATCCTCCCGTGGAAGCCCCCACATCCATAACCACCATATCCTGTACCTGTACCCCGAATACATCTAAAGCCTTTTCCAGCTTCAAGCCCCCCCGGCTGACATAGGGGCATCCCGGAGCGGTTAACTGGATGATAACATTTTCATCAACAGCAGTACCTGGTTTATCTATAATATGATCATTCACCCTAACCTGCCCGGCCAAAACCAAAGCCCGGGCTTTTTCCCGGCTAGGTGCCAGACCTCTCTTGTAGACCAGGGTATCTAACCTAATTTTTGCCAAACTTCAGCAACTCCCAGCCCTGGGGCTGAACCAATTCCGGCCAGCGATTGAAAATCAATTCCATAATTGCCTCCGGGCTCATATCTAAATATTCAAACAAAACGTCTACTCTGCCATGTTCGACAAACTCATCGGGAATTCCTACCCTCAGCAAATCAGCCTGCAACCGCTCTTCCTGCAAGGCTTCCAGTACCGCACTGCCAAAGCCCCCACTGACAACGTTATCCTCGATGGTTACCAGATACTTGTGAGTACAGGCCAAATGGCAGATCAATTGCCGGTCCAGGGGTTTGACATAGCGGGCATCGGCCAGGGAAGCATTTATGCCCAGCTGGGCTAAACGCTCAACTAGTTCCCGCCCCAAAGCGGTGCCGCGGCCTATGCCGATCACAGCCAGGTCTTGGCCCTCCTGCAGCATTACTCCCCGGCCTGCCGGCAGCACCTGGTAGGGACTAGTGAGGGGGATTCCCAATCCGACCCCGCGGGGGTAGCGGATAGCCACCGGTCCCTCCAGGGTAAAAGCGGTATGCAGCATCTGCACCAGTTCATTTTCGTCTGCAGGAGCCATCACCGTCATATTGGGAATACTGCGTAAATAGGAAAGATCAAATACCCCGTGATGAGTTGGTCCGTCTTCCCCTACCAAACCAGCCCGGTCCACGGCAAAAATCACGGGCAGGTTTTGCAGGGCCACATCATGTACAATCTGATCATAGGCTCTCTGCAGGAAGGTAGAATAAATAGCCACAACCGGCCTCAGGCCCGCCCGGGCCATACCTGCGGCCAGAGTAACCGCATGTTGTTCACAGATTCCGACGTCAAAAAAGCGCTCCGGATACTGCCGGGCAAACTCAGTTAATCCAGTGCCGGAAGTCATGGCGGCAGTAATAGCCACCACCCTGGCATCCTGTTGGCCTCTTTCCACCATAAATTCGCCAAACACTTCGGTATAAGTGCGTACTGCTTTTTTTACCGGGAGGCCGGTTTCTATGTTGAAAGGTCCTACTCCGTGGAACAGGTCCGGATTACGGCTGGCAGGCTCATACCCCCGCCCTTTTTCGGTAATGGCATGGATTAAAATAGGCCCTTTCATGCGGCGGGCATTCCGGAAAACCAGGATTAACTCTTCCAGATTATGCCCATTAACCGGACCAATATAAGTAAACCCCAGTTCCTCAAAAAAGGCGCCCGGAACCATCATGTATTTGACCAGATCCTTAAAGCGGCCGGCTGCCCGGGCAATATTGGGCCCAATTCCCGGGATCCGTTTCAGAATAGCTTCAATATCTTCCTTAGTGCGGGAATAGGAGGGGTCGGTACGCAGCCGGTTAAGATAGGCAGACAAGGCCCCCACATTGTGAGAAATGGACATTTCATTATCGTTAAGTACTACAATCAAATCCCGGTCTTCATTTCCGGCATGATTCAGGGCTTCGAAAGCCATACCTCCGGTCAGGGCTCCATCGCCGATTATGGCTATAACCGAGTAGTCTTCTTTATTTAAATCCCGGGCAATAGCCAGTCCCAAAGCCGCGGAAATGGAAGTACTGCTATGACCGGTATTAAAAGTATCGTGGGGGGATTCCTCAATCTTGGGAAATCCGCTCAGCCCTCCAAACTGGCGCAGGGTCTTCATCTGCTCCCGGCGGCCGGTAAGGATTTTATGTACATAGCTCTGATGCCCCACGTCCCAAATCAATTTGTCCCGGGGGCTGTCAAACACATAGTGCAGTGCCAGGGTCAGTTCCACCACTCCCAAATTGGCAGCTAAATGGCCCCCGCACCGGGAAACGCTGTTTATTAACAATTCCCGTATTTCTTCCGCCAGATTATACATGGCAGACACATCTAATTTTTTCAGGTCTTGGGGAGAATTGATGCTATCTAGTAAAGTCATAATCACTCACCTTTTGCTGGCAAACAGCTGGCGTCCGGTCAAGGCTTCAATATAAGCCATAACTTTAGCTACTTGGAATATTATTTGATTGGCATGTTCAACGGCCAGGTTTTTGCCGATGGCTTTTCCTCCTACGGTCAGAGCAGCAATTAAACTGGTCATGACTGCTCCGGCCAGAACTAAATCCAAAGCGGGAAAAGTGCTGGCCAGGCTAGCTACAATACCCGCCCCTACTGCTCCGCTTAAGGTCCCGGAAATATCACCCACTACATCATTGCAGAAGTTGGCCACTTGGCCTGCATTCTGAGTCAGTCTGACTGCCTGAGGAGCGCCGGATACTTTTTTGGCGGCTTTGGCATTAAAGGGAGCAATTTGGGCGGCAGTAACCGCTGTCCCTATAATATCAAAAAAAATGCCCAGCAGTATTATTATTAATAATAATCCCAGGGCCATTATACGGTTATTTACTGTTTTAATAAGGACTTCCGAGCCTAAACTCAGTAAAAGGGCAATTAAAAATGTGAAGAAGCCGACCACAAGACCGGCTAATAAGTGCTTTCTCATTTTGGGACTGTTGTAGCGCTGCAAATACTGCTATCCCCCAAGAAAATCTCATCCGGCAAAAGGTTATTGGCTGAGTAAACGCTGCGACTTAGGTCCAGTAGGTTTTCCCAGCAGGACACCCGATTGTTGCCAAAGGGGCGGTTTCCCTTTACGCCTGCTTCACCGCGTTGCCGCCAGTGAGACTGGATTGCCACTTAGTGCGCACTTTAATCCTCAACCAACTGTACTATGCGTACGCAGTCTAGGAGTTTTCCTCGACAACCCACATCGATTCTAGCCTCTTTTGCAGTCACCGGTTTCAGAACCAGACGATCAGTATCTTGGCCGAGATACTGGCCGCCCTTTGCGGTCCATTCGCCGCAACCACTCAAGGCAGGCTACACTGCACCCAGCATCTACCAAATGCAGGTTTTCTTAAAACCATTCGGTTTTAAGCCTCCACGGGAGCGGGGTCAGCTTCCGCATGCCATTGCGGGCCGCCCCATCACCCTTATCTCCCAGCAACGACCCCTGACTGGGCGTCAAAAGCCGATACCAGGAGCTTCATCGATGTGCCCTTAACGGATTTTTAGGCCCGTCTTCGAAATCGATAGGGTTGACTAGAATACTGCAACCTTTTGCCAGATCCGTTTTCGACATGTATTATAGCATACCACCAACACAGGTTGCCAGTAACCCGCTGAACCGCTTATTCCCCGCTTGGCTCTTGGCTGCTTATAGCCGGGGTTTGGCTCAAGCTTAATCGGGTATGCATCATTTAGCTTTCCCTTTCCAAAGTAAAGCAAGCCAGCCGGCGCAGGAAATCCGCTTCCGGGCCAAACCTCTCCAGGCTGGCTATACATTGTTCAATACTTTGGCGGGCCATGAGTTCAGCCTGTTCCAATCCCAGCAGACCGGGATAGGTGTTCTTGTTATTCCTGGCGTCACTGCCGACTGGTTTGCCCAGTACCTCCTGATCGCCTTTAATATCCAGCAGATCATCGGTTATTTGAAAAGCCAGGCCAAAATGCCTGGCATAGGAAGTCAGTGCCTCTAGTTTTTCTTCATTCATATCCCCCAATATGGCACCGGCTCGCAGGGCTGCGGTGAACAAAGCTCCAGTCTTCAGACTGTGCAGGGTCTGCAGAGTTGACAGGTCAATAGTCTTGTTTTCCGCATCCAGATCCATAACCTGCCCTCCGATCATGCCCCGGCTTCCGGCAGCAGCAGCTATCTCTCCGATAACTCTGATCACCTGCTCCGGACGTACTCCCGGTGCTTTAGCATTGGAAGCAATTAATTCAAAAGCCGCGGTAAGCAAAGCATCTCCGGTCAGTATGGCGTTGGCTTCCCCAAAAACCTTATGGCAGGTGGGCTTACCCCGGCGGAAGTCATCGTCATCCATAGCAGGCAGATCGTCATGAACCAGGGAATAGCAATGAATCAGTTCCATACCGCAGGCGGTGGGCATGGCTATCTCCGTTTTTTTGCCGGCCAGAGCTGCTCCTTCCAGGACCAGCATGGGCCGCAGTCTCTTTCCGCCGTTGAAAACTGCATAGTGCATGGCATGGTGAATAACTGCAGGATGTGTATCCTCTGGTGCCAGGTATTTCAGCAAATGCTGATCTATAAGTTCTTTGCGCTGCTGCAGCTCCTGTTTAAACCCATTCATATCCACAGTTCATCACCTAGCCTTCCAGCAGTTCTTCACAATCCACCAACTCCAAATCTCCTTCCAGGGTCTGCACCAGCTTCTGCACCTTGCCGTCAGCTGCTTTGAGTTCCTGCTGGCAGTACCGGGACAGCCTTACCCCTTCTTCAAATAGGCGCAGGGCTTCTTCCAGCTCCAATTCGCCGTCCTCCAGCTGGCTGACCAGCTCTTCCAACCTTTTTAAGGCTTGTTCGAATTTCACAGGTTCCATCTTATGACTTTCTCCTTTTGCTTTACCTGGGTACACAGCTCCCCATCCAGGAGAGTAATGGACAAACAATCTCCTGGTTGTACATTTTCCACTGACTTAATAATTCCTGCCTGGTTATGTACTACGGCATAGCCCCGCTGCATAACTTTTAAGGGGCTGAGCCGTTCCAGGCCGCTGACCGCCATCGCCAGGCGCTGGCGGGATTGGTTAACCCTGTTCTCCATGGCTTTTTGCATCTGCACTCTCAATTCCTGGCAGTATTGCTGGTATTGCTGCACCATTTGCCGGGGCTTCTGCCAGGCCCGGTTCATCATCAGCCTATCCAGTATTTCGCTTTCCTGCTGCAGTCTTCTCTGCATAATGCGGATCAAGCGTTGCTGCAGCTGGTTGCATTCCTGGCTCAAGTGTTCCAGGTCGGCAACCGCCAGTTGAGCCGCTTGGGTAGGAGTGGCTGCCCGGACATCCGCGGCCAGGTCAGCCAAAGTCCAGTCCACCTCATGGCCTACCGCCGAGATGACCGGCAGTTCCGATTCATAAATAGCCCGCACTACTTCTTCGCTGTTGAAGGGCATGAGATCCTCAAAAGAGCCTCCTCCCCTTCCCACAATGATCAAATCCACCTGGCCATAGAGGTTAAGCAGCTTGATTCCCCGGGCAATTTGCTCAGGTGCCTCTGCGCCCTGTACAGCACTGTGCACCAGGACCACATCTACTCCCCGGTGGCGCTGCCTCAGCACCCGCAGTATATCCCGCAGGGCTGCTCCGTCCTGAGAGGTAACCACCCCTATGCGCCGGGCATAAGCAGGCAGCGGTTTTTTCTTCTCCACATCAAAATAGCCTTTCTGCTGCAGCTTTTCCTTGAGCTGTTCCAGGAAAAGATAGACTCCCCCTACGCCATAGGGCTCCATTTCTTCCACATACAGCTGGTAACGCCCCTGGGGAGCAAAAACGGAAACCGATCCCCGCACCAGCACTTCCATACCGTTCTCCGGCTTAAACTCAAGGCGGCGCGCCCGGCTGCGAAACATAACCGCACTTATAGATGAATCGGCATCTTTGAGGGTAAAGTACAGATGCCCGGATTGCTGGTACAGTTTAAAACCGGATATCTCACCTTTCAGCCAGAAATCCCGCAGAAAGATATCCCCATCCAGCAGGTCGGCAATATACTGGTTTAATTCACTGACCGTCAAATAAGGGTTCATCAGCTCTGTCTCTCCTGAGCAGCTGAATACAGGTTTTCCAAAAGCTTGGCAATGAGAATAGGCCCTAAGCCTCCCGGCACCGACAGCAGGTGCCCATCCAGGCTGTTCAAGGCATCTTTTTTCACATTGCCGCAGCTGTGATCATAGTGCCAGTAAAATCCTACATCCAAAACCAGCGCCCCATTGGCAACCTGATGAGCTTGTACCATTTCCGGTCTGCCCTTTTCGATAACATAAATATCGGCTTCAGGCAGAGGATCACCAGCCGGCATTTCCGGCACCACCGTAACTAGGCTGCCTTCTTTTATCAGCAGCAGGCTCAGGGGCAATATCACGTCAAAGGAGTCCCCTACTAAAACGGCTTTTTTACCCTGTGCGGATCCCCGGTACCGGCGGATAACTTCCAGGCAGCCCAGGGCAGCGCAGGATATAAAACGTGGATTTCCGTAAAGAAGCCGCCCCCGGTTCACGGGGTTAAAACCATCCACATCCTTGTTAATATCAATTGCAGCCAGGAATTCATCGGTGTAGGGCTGCAAGGACTCCGGCAAAGGCAGCTGCAGGAGGATTCCATCCACTTCGGGATCCTGGTTCAACTGTTGAATCTGTGTCAATAACTCCTCCCGGGTGGTATCAGCAGGCACATTAATATGCCGGGTAGTGCCGCCGATAAAACTTACGGCTTTGTCTTTCAGCCCTACATAAATCAACGTTTCCTTGTCATCACCCACTACAATAACAGCCAGGTGAGGAATTGTTCCTGCATCCTGGACTTTTTCCTTCAGCCGCTGGCGGATCTCATCAGATATCTGTCTGCCGTTTATTAGCTCCATAATAACCCCCTAAACATCTGTTTATTGTTTCAACCGGTGCTGCAGGGCAGCCAGCATTGCCACTCCCACCGCATTGTCGGTACTGAGACGGGGTGAGGCAAAATAAAGCCGGGCTCCCACAGCCGGGTGCTGCAAGCGTTTTATTAAGCGCTGGGCTATCAAATGGTTGGCCATTACGCCTCCAGCCAGCAAAACATCCCTTATCTGCAGCTGTTCAATAAAGCTGCGTAAAACTTTTTCCAAAGTTTTGGCTATGACTCCCAGGACGGCTGTAGCTACTATCTCCGGACTGGTTCCATTTTTCAGCATCTGCACCGCCCGGGTTTCCGCACCAGAAAAAGAAAAACCCTTACTGGTAATAGCAGTAGGAATAGCCACTAATTCTTTATCAGCAGCCTGGGCTGCCAGTTTCTCCAGAGCCGGTCCGGCCGGGAAAGGCAGTCCCATCGCCACACCTGCACGATCCACCAATTGACCGGCATGAATGTCTTCACTGCTGGCCAGCTGGGTTATAGACATTAGGCCGGGCTGGTGGTTTTCTACCATTAATACATCTGAAGTTCCCCCGGAAAAATGAACCGCCAGGAACCTAGGCTTGTCAAGGAGTTCCCGGTTGCCCTGCATGCCGGCCATAACATGCCCTTCCTGATGGCTTACCTGGTATAAAGGTACTTGGGCAAAGGCAGCCAAGGACTGAGCCAGGGAAGTACCGGCCAGGAATACCGGCATATAGCTGTTGGCTACATTTCGCGGCCGGGCACTTACCGCCAGGGCCTGAGTATTTTCATAGAGCTGATGGTCCAGTTTTTTCACCAGCTGCGGCAGATTCTTAATATGTAAAAACAGGGCTTCCGATTGGCGCAAGCCCCGTTTGCCCGGTTCAACTTTTAATAATATTCTTTCATCAGCCAAGATACTCAGGTTCTCGTCTACAGCAGCAATGGATGTGGTATAAGCGCTGGTGTCAATCCCCAGGTACACTTTCATTTTTTTCACCTTGTATGCGATCTAGTATGGCATTTACAAACCGGCTGGACTGTTCTCCTCCATAGCGTTTAGCCAGCTCAATGGCTTCATCGATGGCTACCACCGGCGGTACTTCCTGGCGGAAAAGAATTTCATAGGCGGCTACCCGCATAATATTGCGATCCACCGATGACATCCGCTCCACTGACCATTCCCGGGAATAGCGAGCTATTTTCTCGTCAATGGCCTGCATATGCTGCAGGGTTCCTTTCACCAGCTCGGCAGCAAACTGCTGGTCCTTTTCAGCAAGAGGATACTCATCCAGCAGATACTGCATGGCCTGTTGGGGATCAGCTTGAACCTGGTCAACCTGAAAAATCACTATAAATGCGTATTCTCTAGCTTTCCTTCTGCTCAAGTTTTCACCCTTACTACCGCTACCGGTCTTTGAACATCTGTTTCATCCAACTGTCAAAGTTCTTCTTCTCATCAAGCTGTTTACCAATAAAGTATCCTACTGCTATACAAATAATTATAAAAATAGTACGCCAAAAGCCAAAGGTAACAAAGAGTATGCTAGCCAGCAAACCCAATAAAACGCCGATGGTTTTGCCGCGGTGTTCTATCAGCAGAAACGGGATTAACTTCTCCCACATAGTAATGCCCCCTTTATGCGGTTACTGGTTTATTGGCATGACTAAAATCATCTACCAAAACCCTAACCTCAGAGACTTGCAGTCCGCCTATGGATTCCAGCTGTTCTTTAACAGCGGCTTGTACATTTTTGGACATTTCCGGTACGCTTATTTCCGGATTAATCATCATATGTAAATATATTATTACCCCATCGGGTCCCTGGGCTACAGAAGAACGGGTTTCCTTGACGCCATCAACTTTTTTAACTGCTCTGCTTATAATCGTCTTGATTGCCGCGACGGTAATGGATACCTGACCGTTTACGCTGCTGCTGACTAGAATGTTGGCAGGTTTAGATTCACCTTTCAGCAGGGAAATCATAACCAGGATAGTCAGAGCAATAACTGCTGCTGCTGAGGCCCCCAGTATTATCTGGTTGACCGGATTGGAGAGAAGTGCAAGCCCAGCATCTACAAGCCTGGTATACCCAACGGCCAAGTACATGGCGGCAATTGCCAGGCCCAATATCAACAGGTTGTAGCAAAAAAGAACTACCCGCCACAGTCCGGACATATTCAACACCTCACTTTAAACATTGCCGGTATACAGACAACCCCCTGGTTTAACAGGGGGTTGATACTTGATGTAACAATTACTCGGCGCTGTCCAAATCAGCCGCTAGCTCAGGTTCTGCTTCCGTTTGCTTCTTAATCTGCACCGACACCACATGTACGTTAACTGCAGTTACCTTTAATCCCGTCATGGTTTCCACTGCTACTTTGACTTCCTTTTGAACATTTTCGGCTACTTCCGGTATGGGATAGCCGTACTGCACCGCAATGTAAATATCGATCCGAGTTTCTTCATTGATAACTTCAACTTTAATACCCTTGCCAAAATTCTTTCGTCCCAGTTTTTCCACCAGGTCAGTTCCCCATCCGCCGCTCATGGCTGCCACACCTTCTACTTCCATTGCAGCCAGACCAGCCACGGTGGAGACTACCTCATCCGCTATACGAACGGTTCCCATTTCCGTAGTCAATTCGGGTCGTTGTTCTGCCATGAAGTCACCTCCATTATTCCAGTCTTCATATAAACTATAACAGTTATTTTACTAACTATTCTTCATAAGATCAAATAACCCTGCCGGGAAAAAAACATCAGCTACCACTCATACGGCGCTGGATAAAGTTGGTATATACCTCACCCTTCTGGAAAAAGGCGTTGTTGAGCACTTTCACATGGAAAGGAATAGTAGTGGTGACTCCTTCAATGACAAATTCCCTTAACGCCCGTTTCATGCGAGCTATAGCTTCCGTCCGGTCGTTTCCCCATACAATCAGCTTGGCTATCATGGAATCATAATAAGGGGGGATGGTATAGCCGCTATAAACTGAAGAGTCCACTCTGACTCCCGGTCCCCCCGGTGGAATGTAACGGTTAACCGTACCCGGAGAAGGACGAAAATCATGGTCGGGGTCTTCCGCATTAATGCGGCATTCAATGGCCCAGCCCCGGAGGGCAACATCTTCCTGCCGAATACCCAGAGGTATCCCGGCAGCACACCTGATCTGTTCCTTGACCAAATCTATACCCGTCACTAGCTCGGTTACGGGATGCTCCACCTGAATCCGGGTGTTCATCTCGATAAAGTAGAAGTTACGGTTTTTATCCACCAGAAATTCTACCGTCCCGGTACTGGAATAGCCGACCTTTCTGGCCAGTTCCACCGCTAACGCTCCCATGCGAGCCCGCAGTTCCTCATCCAGCAAAGTGGAGGGAGATTCCTCCAGCAGTTTTTGGTTCCGCCGCTGCAAGGAGCAGTCCCGTTCTCCCAGATGAATCACATTCCCGTGTTCATCACCTAACACCTGTATTTCGATATGGCGGGGTTCTTCAATGTATTTTTCAATATATATTTCATCATTGCCGAAAGCCGCTCCCGCTTCCAGCCTGGCTGTTTCCAGAGCTTCCTTCAGGGAATCAGCATTATGGACCAGGCGCATGCCTTTGCCCCCGCCTCCCGCCGAAGCCTTGATCATCACCGGATAGCCGATGGTATCAGCTATCTGCCGGGCTTCTTTCAGGCTGCTGACCGCTCCATCACTGCCCGGCACCAAAGGCACACCGGCCTGGAGCGCTATCTCCCGGGCTTTCACTTTGTCTCCCATCATCTTTATTACTTGAGGAGATGGTCCAATAAATTTAATGTCATGAGTCTTGCACAGTTCTGCAAAGTAAGCATTTTCAGCCAGGAAGCCATACCCGGGATGTATGGCATCAGCTCCCGTATTATGGGCAGCACTGATTATATTGGACAAATTCAAGTAGCTGTGGTTGGCAGCAGGCTCACCGATACAAACCGCTTCATCAGCCAGCTTTACATGCAGGCTGTCTCTGTCAGCCGTAGAATATACAGCTACCGTGGGGATGTTCAACTCCCGGCAGGCACGGATAACACGTACCGCTATTTCCCCCCGGTTGGCAATCAACACCTTGTTTAGCAAGAGCATCCACCCCTAATTCTTTTCGATCAGCATCATGACCTGACCATATTCTACCGGTTGAGCATTGCTAACCAAGATTTCAGCTACTACACCGTCTGTTTCTGCTTTGATTTCGTTCATGAGTTTCATGGCTTCAACAATACAAAGAGTCTGCCCCGCTTTGACTCTGTCACCAACCTGTACAAAAGGCGGAGCATCAGGCGCTGGAGCAGCATAGAAGGTTCCTACCATAGGCGAAGTTACCTCTACCAGATTGTCGGCTGCACTGCCGGAAGCAGCCTCTTGCTTGGGAGCAAGGTTGCTGGTATCCGGCATATTTTGCTGCGGAGAATTGCCTGTTGCCTGGCTTTTTCGCAAAGCTAAACGATAATCGTTCTTCTGGACTTCCAGTTCACTTATGCTGGTCTGATCCAGGAGCAGGATGAGTTCCCTGATTTCGTCTATGTTCATCTCATCATCTCCCCTGTGGCTTGCTTTCTTGCTTACCCGGTGAAGCGGCTGGCTGGCAATCCGGGTTTCTTCTTTCTTGGTTTCTTTGCTTACTACATCATGAGTCTGAATCTGAGGAATATCTTCTTGACCTTTGGATTCGCGCCAGGCAAAATACTTCAAGGCAACCTGCGGGAAGAGAGCATAAGTGAGAATATCCTCTTCACTGCGGGCATATTGGGCTGACTCCTGCTTGGCTTTTTCCCACATAGGTTCTAGCAGGTCAGCGGGCCGTACCGTTACTACTGTTTCATCCCCAATAATCTTCTGCCGAATTTCATCCTTGATAGGTGCAGGAGGCTTTCCATACAAACCCCTTACATAATCCTTGACTTCTCCCGGGCATAGCTTATAGCGTTCCCCCATTAGTACGTTCAGAACCGCCTGTATACCTATTATCTGACTGGTAGGTGTAACCAGGGGAGGATAACCCAAATCTTCCCGCACCCGCGGTATTTCTGCCAAAACCTCATCAATTCTGTCGGCAGCTTTCTGCTCTTCCATCTGGGACATCAGATTGGAAATCATCCCGCCCGGTACTTGATGTTCAAAGACTCGCATGTCTGAGATGCGGGTAACTCCACGTTCAAATCCCTTTTGCTTGCGCAGCTGTTCAAAGTGGTTGGCAATCTCAAAAAGCTTGTGCAGATCCAAGCCGGTATCCCGTTCAGAATCCTGCAGAGCCCTGACAATAGTTTCCACCGGCGGCTGGGAAGACCCAAAGGCCATAGGTACCGAAGCTGTATCGACAATATCCACTCCAGCCTCAGCTGCTTTGAGCAGAGCAGCTATGGCCATTCCGCCGATATAGTGAGTATGCAGCTGAATGGGCACATCGAGATTGGCTTTTAACATCTTAACCAGATCATAGGCAACATAAGGAGATAAAAGTCCGGCCATGTCCTTGATGCAAATGGAATCAGCCCCCATTTCCCTGAGCCGCAGAGCTGTGTCCACAAAATGATTCAAAGTGTGCACGGGGCTGATGGTATACACCACACTGGCCTGGGCGTGTTTCCCGGTGGCTTTAACAGCTTTTAAGGGAACTTCTAAATTGCGCACATCATTTAAAGCATCAAATATCCGGAAGATGTCGATGCCATTTTCAGCGGATTTCTCCACAAACTTTACTACAATGTCATCTGGATAATGGGTATAGCCCACCAGAGATTGTCCTCTTAACAGCATTTGCAGAGGAGTCTTTTTAACTATACTGCGAATAGTCCGCAGACGCTCCCAGGGATCTTCATTTAAATAGCGTATGCATACGTCAAAGGTAGCTCCTCCCCATACCTCCAGGGAGTAATAACCAACATCATCCAGCTTCTCCAATATAGGCAGCATATCACTGGTGGTCATGCGGGTAGCCCACAGGCTTTGGTGACCGTCACGCAGGCTGGTATCAGTTATCTTAATAGGATTCATCCTGGTGCAACCTCCTGAAACTAAACCAAGGTAAAGATATATATTATAAAACTAATAAAAGTGCCCAAATACAAATAGACTCAGGCCCTGGGCCTGAGTACCCTTATCAACACCGACAGTATTTATTATAGAAACTCGAACCGCTTATAGCAACGGTTTTTCACAATGTATACATTATTTTTGTACCTCGCGGGTAATAATAACGATCTGGTCCTCCCGGGTTTTGGTCACTCTGCTAACCAAGGCCTTTATGTCCTGTTCCTGATCCAGCTGCAGGTGCTCAGCAGCCAATACCACTGTAGTACTTTCCGGTTGGATCATGACTACGCAATCCTGATAACCCTTGGATTTAATTAAGTTTTCAGCCTTCATTTCCCTTTCCATATCTGTGGATATTTCTACTAAGCGCAGGGAAGCTGCCTGCCGGGCTTCTTTGTCACTGCTGCTGTTATTCAGTATTTCCCGCAGCATTTCTACCTCTTTGCCCCGCATGCGTTCCCTTTCCATCCGGTACTCAGCAAAAAACTTATCGCTGTTATTGGGAGTATCGATCGTCTGAGTGGTAAGTACCGGGTCATCTGCTTTCATCACTGGCTGTTCATTAACCACAGGGCCGGGCTCTACTCCTTTGAGGATGAAACCGCCCAAAACGGCCACAAAAACCAGCATTGCCAGCAACAATCCGCTTTTTCTTAAATTAATAACCATTACCGGCCTCCTTCCCGGGGCATTACCCTGACACGGTGAGGGGAGATATCCAGCAGGGTAGAAGCTGCATTGGTTAGATTTTCTTTCACCTGAGGATCATCTGCTCCATCAGCCACTATTAAAACTCCTAATATCTCGGGCATCTTTTCTTCTAGTAAGAGGGGATTTCCTGAAGATACCGCCAAATCCCGGGTACTGCTCTCCTCGATAGTGGTACGGCCTCCTTCTTCAATCTGCCGCCGTTCATCCCGGTCATTGGTGGCATAGGTTTTCAGCCCTTCAGAATCCAGGGTAACACTGACTTCTACTGTGCCCGCTCCTTCGATCTGACTCAGAATAGCTGCCAATTCTGTTTGCAGTCTGTGTTTTAAGCTCCCTTCTAAAGACTGGCTAGCCAAAGGCTGAGCTACCTTGGTGGGAGATGAGTCCGGCTTGCTGACAGGCGGCCATAGCAAGGCCAGAAGGCCAATGCAGATTATTATTACTAACAGAAGCCTTCCCTTTTTACTGTTAAGCAAAGAGATCTTATTCTCCTCACCTGTATCTTTTCGAATCCACTCATCCAGCACTCCCTCAACCTCCTTGAAACTCGATTTGCACGATTGTATCCTCAAAACCGTAAAGGTTTTTGATAATGGTACTGAGTTTGCTGCGTATGGCTTCCTGCTCTTCAGCAGACAGGTCTGCAGCATTGCTGCCGAATACGCCTACCTGACCGCTTTCGTCTGCTGTTGCTAGGGGCTGGGGCTTAACCAGCAAGTGCATAGACTCCACTTCCCCGGATTCATTGAGAACTACCTGGGTTTCTACATCTTCCACCCCCGGTACCAGTACAGCCACCGCACTGATTTGCCCGGCCATTTTATCTGCCAGTGCCTGCTGGTGGGATCTCCATATTTGCCGGTTAATTTCCTCGCCCCTCTCCATAACCTGTTCCTGCTGGTTGGCGTCAATTTTAAGATCCCACCATTCCGTATTGATGGTGCGGTTTTCAAACAAAACCCCGGCTACCGGATTCAACACGGCTATTAATATGAACAGACCCATAGCAAAACGAACAAAAGGCCGCAAGGTTCCTTCCGGAAGCATAAGTTCAAGAAAACTGGCAATCAGCACTATTACCAATACATTGCGGACAATTTCGCTTAATACCGCCATACCTATCCTCCTTAGGGCAAAGCAGCCAGGTGATTGGACATGCCCACTACTATAGCGATCATTATGAAAAACATAAGGGCTACTGCCGCCACCGCTGCCAGCATGAGAAACAGGTGACTGCTCATCATTTCCAGTATGGCTGAGGTACGGGAATCTCCTAATGGTTCGGCCACGGCTGCGGCTATTTTGTAGATCAGGGCAATGGCGGCTACCTTAAGCAGGGGGAACAAAACCACCCCCAGTATGATGATGACTCCGAAAATGCCTAAGGCCTGCTTGATCATCACTACGTAGCCGGCGGCTACTTCGATGGTATCGGAAAACATTTTCCCCACTACGGGGATAGCATTGTCCGTGACAAATTTGGTAGTGCGCAGAGCCACTTTGTCCATTACCGAGGAATACAAAGCCCGCAGGGTTAAAATACCTACAAATATGGTCAGGAAAAAGGCCAGGGATAACTGGGCCAGCTGTCCGAAAAACTTGGCCATCCTTTCCACCTTCAGCCCTTCCGAAAGGTGATTAACCAGATTCAAAATAGCGGACAGGATTATCAACGGGAATACGATGTCCTGCATGGCATTGGCAAAGGCTGTGCAGGTGGTCATCAAAACCGGGAACAGAGTTGCCGCCGTATGTACGTTTCCCAGACCAGCCACCAGGACCAGCATTTGCGGCAGCATTCCCATCATAAAGCTGACCATCTGATCTATGGTCTGCTGCCCCACATCCAATACCAGGCGGAATGACCCCAGAGCAATAGCTGCCAGAGCCATAAAGCAGGCCAGGTGGGATAGGCGGGCCACCCCGGAAGAAAAGGCACTCTGCAGGTTAACCAAAAGGGCTGACAATACTGACAGAATTAACAGCCTGCCCAACAGGCCAGAGTTTGCCATTATCTCCTTAAAGAAGAATCTCACAGTATTATTGATAAGTTCTGCAAAGCTGAATTCCCACTCTCCTTTGATAAAGTCCACTAGCCACTCCTTAACCGATTTGGAAGTAATATAGGAGTTGATCTCTCCCTCAAGGCGATTTTTATATTCCTCCATCACTTCCAGATCCATTTGCTCGGCGGTATCCTGCCAGGAGAAAACCGGTTCTTCTGCCGCTTCCACGGGCAAAGGCAACAGCAGCATAATCCCCAGGGCAAGTCCTATCACCAGTCTTTTCATACCGGCTAGCCTCCTCACCCCTCAACCTGGCAGGAGTTCCATCAGGGACTCCAGGATAGCCACCAGCATCGGCAAAGCCAAAACGGCAATGATTATCTTGGCGGCAAACTCTACCTTCTTGGCTACCGCCTGCTCTCCAGCATCCTGACAAATAGAAATTGCGAACTCTCCCAAATAGGCTACCCCCCAGGATTTTCAACAGCGTTCCGAAAAAAAAGTAATTGATCTGGGCCCGCTGAGTTAGTTCCTCCAAGACACTGAGTATGGCAGCCATTTTACCCATCAAATAGGTAAAGATGACTATACTGAATACGATGCTCAATACCACTGCCATAACCGGTCTTTCCTGCCTCAGGATTAACAGCATAATAGTGGTTACCAGAGCTATTCCCACGATTTGAGCAATTTCCAAATTACCTCTCCCCCTGCAGGATTTATTTCCAGCCACGGCAGGGTTATAAATTAAAAACAGAACGAACCACTAAAAACAGCTGGTTCATTAACTGCACCACAATGATCAGCACTACCACTACCCCTGCCAGGGTAAGCATTTCCGCCTGCTCCTCTTTTTTCGCCTGTTTAAGCACAATGGATAAAACCGAGATGAGAATGCCAATACCTGCAATGCGGAAAATGATATCTATGTCCATACCAGCCCTCCAATAATAACTGAATCTACAGGAGCAGTAATACTACTACCGCACCTAATATAAACCCCCCATAGCTCCAAATTTTTTGCCCCGCTTCCACCTCCTGGGCAGCTTGATCTTCCAGCAGCTTTAATTCCTCCTGGATAAGTCGCACGAATTTACCCTGCTGGTCGGCATCAGACATGCCCAGTTGCGGGGCGACAACTTCCAGGAGAGCCAGATCCTTTTTACCCAGATCACTGGTCTGGGCCAGTTTATTTATCCCTATTTGCCATGCTTCCTGGGCGGTGACTCCTGCTTTGCTTTGTAAATGCCGGGATGCGGCCCAAAAAAGCTGGCTCACCGGCGGGTGGGCAAAGCGGGCAGTGCGCTCCAAAGCCCGGGTCAGGGGAGTGTGCATAAAAATAATTTCCTTTTCCAAAAAGCCCATAGCCAGGCGCAGATCTCTGAGCTGAGTCACGCGGCGGCTGAAGCGCCGGGCTCCTCCCAGTCCCCACATGCCAAAACCCGCAATGGTCAGGCAAATGCCCATAGTTTTCAGCCACAGCATGATTCATCCCACCTGATTATTTCCTGGATACGTCCCGGCCGGGGCTGACGGGTCAGAACTATTCCCCGCTGAAACGCACCCTCATCCAGCAATTTTCGGATTAAAGGTCTCCCTCTCAATTCTTCGACGTTACGGGCATGTATGCTGGCGATTACTGTGATCCCAGCATGCAGGCACTCACCAATTGCCTCCACATCCTCCCGCCGGCCTATTTCGTCCGTGATAATAATTTGCGGAGACAGGGAACGAATAGCCATCATCATACCCAAAGCCTTCGGACAGGCATCTAGTACATCAGTCCTCATTCCCACGTTTAACTGGGGAATCCCCTGGTAACAGCCAGCAATTTCTGAACGTTCATCAACTACTACCACATTGTGAGGCGGTACTGATCCGCTGCCATCGGACAGCAGGCGGGCTAAATCCCGCAGCATGGTGGTTTTGCCGCAGCGAGGCGGGGATATAATCAGACTGCTGACCGGTGTCCCCCGAGGGGCAACCTGACTAATCAATCCCAGGGCACAATCCGGCACCTCCCGGGCTACCCGGAAACATAGCCCGGAAAAATCTTTCATGGTTTTGACCTCCTGCCCGCTGACCACCACCTGACCGGCTAGTCCCACCCGGTGACCCCCGGGAATAGTAATAAATCCCCTTCTTATCTCTTCCTCAAAAGCATACAGAGAGTTGTCACTGATAGAGGCAATGCTCCGGTATAAATCCTCCCGGGATACCAGGTATCCCTGTTTAAGATCGGTTACTACCCGGCCATGCCGGTCAATGCTGTATTCCTTATCACCCACCCGCAGCACCAACGGTTGATTGCAGCGCAAGCGTATTTCCTCCAGATGGCTTAATAGCCGATCCTCAACCCCGCAAAAAAGTTTGCGTATATTGGGTGCCAGATAGGCTGTTATTTCGGTTCGCAGCACAGCGGTCTGGGGTAAAACCATTGCTATACCACCACCTTGTTGTATATAAATATGGACAGACAAAGTAATTTATTCCAAGATTGGCAGGGCAATAACGCCAGAGGAAATTTCGCGCAAGATATGGATGCCAACGCCCACCGACAGAAAGTAGGGGCCGACGACTCTGTCGGCCCGTTGTCAGGTTGTAGGGATATTGTCGCGTTGGTTGTAGGGGCCGATGCCCACATCGGCCCGGTGGAATAGCGAAAGGGTTGTAGGGGGATACAAAAGTCACCTTTCGTGTCATTGCGAGCCCCTGAAAGGGGCGTGGCAATCTCAAACCAGGATTACGGGCAATGTTGAAAAGAGATCGCCACGTCGCTTCGCTCCTCGCGATGACACAGGCGAATGATACGAACAATTACTGAGACGGTGCCCGCATCAGCCCGGTGGATTAATCGAAAGATCGTAGGGGCCGACGACTCTGTCGGCCCGTTGTCAGGTTGTAGGGACAATTATCGCGTTGGTTGTAGGGGCCGATGCCCACATCGGCCCGCAAAAAAAAGAGCTGCCCTAAAAGCAGCTCCTTCAGTTAATGGTCCTTTTAACGGGTCGAATCTGTGTCCCGATCATCCAGGTCATGTTCAATGCAGGCGGGTTCATAGTCAAAGGAACCGTCATTAACGTAAACCACCTCATTGCAATTGGGGCAGATTACTTCAATTACATCATCATCTTCCAGGATATCCGCGTCAAACACCAATTCTTCTCCGCAGTGCTGGCATTCCACTTCGATCAAATCTTCGTCATCATATATGCTCTCTTCCAAGTCAAATAAATCATCATCAATGCTTTCCACATACTCGCGGAATTCGTCCATTTCCCACTGCAGGTTGACTACGGCATCAGATAGTTCTTCCAAAACGCTCAGGATACCCGAAATTATTTTTCCCTGAGGGCTTCCCTCGCTGATATTAAGTCCTTCGCTTAAGCCCTGCAAATAACTAACCTTTTCGGTAATATCACGCACAACAAAATCCTCCTTTTTAAGGAATTAGACTAATCATAGTATTAACCTAAAAAGGAGGAAATACCCGGTAAATTTTTGATTTTATACTGGTGCTTGCATAACCGCGGTTATACCCGCTCAATGTACTGGGAAGTGCGGGTGTCCACACGTACTCGATCTCCGGCATTGACAAACAAAGGCACCTGTATTACAGCTCCGGTTTCCAAAGTTGCGTTCTTGGTAGCCCCGGTAGCAGTATCACCTTTAATACCTGGTTCAGTATCAACAACTTGCAATTCTACAAAGTTGGGAAGTTCAATACCGATAATCCGGTTTTGGAAAAGCAGCACCTGAATTTCCATATTCTCCAGGAGCCATTTGATACCATCACCGATTTGCTCCTTGGTTATCGTAATCTGTTCATAATTCTCGTTATCCATAAAAACATAGCCATCGCCGTCATTATACAGATACTGCATTCCCCGGCGGTCCAGGTGGGCTTTGGGAACTTTTTCCCCGGCACGGAAGGTCTTTTCAACCGTACCGCCTGTTTGCAGGTTCTTCAGCTTGGCACGCACAAAGGCAGCTCCTTTACCAGGTTTCACATGCTGAAACTCCACTACCTGGTAGGGTTGCCCGTCAAGTTCGATGGTCAATCCGATCCGAAAATCATTAACTGATATCATCTAATGTAATCCCTCCAGACTATATAACAATTAACTGCTTAGGTGCCTTGGTGATGACTTCACAACCAGAACTTTTAACTATTACGCTATCCTCTATGCGAATTCCTCCCCAGCCGGGAATGTATACTCCCGGTTCAACAGTAATAACCATACCTTCCTGTAGTACCCACTCACTGCGAGAGGATACACTGGGGGATTCATGAACCTCCAAACCCAGGCCGTGGCCGGTTCCATGGGCAAAATACTGATCCAGGTCATACTTGCGCAGCCGTTCCCTTACCAATCGATCCAATTCAGCACATCTGATGCCGGCTCTAACCTGTTCTACTCCATATTGTTGAGCATCCAGCAGTTTTGCATACAGATCTCTCAGTTGCTGGCTGGCTTCACCAATAGCCACTGTTCTGGTCATGTCTGAGGCATAACCCTGGCAAAAACCGCCGAAATCCAGGGTCAGCATATCTCCTGCTTGGAGAAGACGTTCGCCTGGCCTCCCATGGGGCAGAGCAGCATTGGGCCCGCTGACGGCAATGGGATCGAAAGACTCTTTCTCGGCCCCCTTTTGCCGGAGAGCGGTTACAATCCAATTAGCCACAGTGCGCTCTGATACTCCTGCCCGCAGCTGGGACAAGAGTTCAGAAAACACTTCACTGCCTATATCCGCTGCTTGCCGGAGAATCTCCAATTCCTCCGATTCCTTGATCACCCGCAGCTCTTCCACCACATCACTGACCGGGACAACTGCCTCACCCAGTTCCAGGCTAAGCTCCTTAAAGAACCTATAGGAAACAGTATCCTCCAGGCCCACCTTCCCTACACGCCGGGCATGTTCCTTGAGAGCCTGACCCAGGGGAGGCTTTTCCTCGATCAGGGTCCACTGGGGAGACTCCCGAGAGGCTTGTTCCGTATAACGGGAATCGGTAAAGAGCAGAGTCTCCTGCTGGGTAACCAGCAATCGGGCATCGTCACCGCCGGTAAAGCCGGACAGGTAATAGATATTCTCACGGCGGTCAATGATAATCCCATCCAATTTTAATTTCTCCAGACTCTGGCGTAAACGGGTAATGCGCTGATTCAAAGGCTCACCTCTATCATGCCTGGTTGTCTCTAGGCCAGCTACCGCTTTTCAGCAGTATCAGCCGGCTCGCTCCGGTACTCCTCGCCCGGCTGATACTCCTGCTTAAGCCGTACAACAATATTTTCATTCATTGCTGTGAAAATGGCTCTTGCTGTGTCATCGCGAGGCACGAAGTGCCGTGGCGATCTCGTTCACATACCTGCAGGCACCGCTAGAGATTGCTTCGCTGCCCTCGCAATTATCACCTGAATAACAGGCCACGATAAATGAAAACTTAAGCCTGTCATCGCGAGGAGCAAAGCGACGTGGCGATCTGTTAACTCACACCGTTAGTTGCCATAGAGATTGCCACGCGCTACGCGCTCGCAATGACACAATTGGGAGCTATTATCCCAGCCATGACATACTAGGGAAGCCGTTTTCACAGCCATGACACGAAAGGTGACTTTCCTTCATCGTGGTCTGTACCACAGGTGATAATTGTGGTCTATTCTTCAGGTTCCTAATCGTCGCTCCCTATTGTTTCAGCATTTCAATTGCCGCCAGCAAGGCCAGTTTGTAACCCAAAGCCCCCAGCCCAAAGATACCGCCGGTGGCAGCTTCTGAGATTAAAGAGCGGTGGCGATAGCTTTCCCGCTGATAAATATTGGACAGGTGCACTTCTATAATAGGTCCCTTAAAGGAACGCAGGGCGTCTAAAATGGCAATACTGTAATGGCTATAGGCTCCGGCATTAATTATCAAAGCCTGATACCGGCCCCGGGCTTCCTGAATCTGATCAACAATGGTTCCTTCATGGTTGGATTGGAAGCAATCCACTTCCACTTGGTATTCAGCCCCAGTGTCCTTAAGCATTTTATTAATATCTTCCAGGGTTTGCTCTCCATAAACCGCCGGTTCCCTCTCTCCCAGCAAGTTCAGGTTAGGACCATGAATCACCAGAATATTGACCATAGACTTCCTCTCCCTTTAATTAATCCCCGCTCAGGCTCAGATACCGAATGCGCAGGGACGGGGCACCCCGGCTGCCAAAAAAGCGCAGGTCACTGCCTACTGCTTCTACCTGTTCCAGCAATTCCACTATGTTGCCGGCAATGGTGACTCCTCGCACCGGTTTGGTTAATTGGCCTTTTTCAATCAGCAGACCTGCTGCCCCTACCGAGAATTCCCCGGAAATGGGATTGGCAGTGTGCATGCCCATAACTTCAGTTATATAAAACCCATAGGTTATATCATCCATTAGCTGGTTTAAGGACAGAACACCCGGTTCAATCATAAAATTGGTGCTGCCCACCGAAGGCAATCCCCGGAAGGAACTGCGCTGCCCGTTGCCGGTAGACCTGGTACGGTCACGGTTGGCGGTATAAGTATCATAAAGAAAACCCACCAAGTGGCCGTTTTGTATCAATTCAGTACGCTGGCAGGGCACACCTTCGCTGTCAAAAGGAAAGCTGCCGACCCCTCCAGGATAGGTACCGTCATCTGTCAGGGACAAACACTCCGCTCCAACCTTATGCCCCATCCTGCCTTTGAATAAGGATTTACCTTTTTGCACCGCTTCCGCATCCACCATCTGAGCAATTATGCCTAAAAAACGGGTAGCCACATAAGGTTCCATGATACAGGGTACTTTTCCGGAAGGAGCCCGGCGGGCATGTAGGCAGCGTACTGCATTATGGGCAGCCTCAGTACCCACTGCCAGGGGATCCAGGTCAGCCAGTTTCTGCTTGATACTTATGGAAAAGCCGGTCTGGGCGTCTGCGTCTTCCTCTGCCACGGCAAAAACATAAGTTCCGCAGTAATTCCCCTTAGCATAAGCCCGGATACCCCGGGTATTAAGAATCAAGGAATGAAATTCACTGTCCTCATAGCCAGCCCTTTCAATCACCGTAATGCGCGGGTCATATTGCCGGCTGGCCTTTTCTGCCTGGCGGGCCAGTTCAATTTTCTCTTCAATACTGGTCTGAGAGATAACAGGATCGTAAACTTCCAGTGAGGGATATTCTGCGGGACCAGCGGGCAAGGACAGGTACTGGTCCGGAGCTGTATAATGGCAGATGCTCACAGCGGCATCCCATACTTCTTCCAGGGCTTTAGGGGACAAGTCACTGGTAAAGGCAAACCCCAGCCGATTACCCTTGATTACCCTCAGACCTAGTCCTATCTCTTCAGCTTCCTTAAGGGTATCTACCTGTCCCTCTACCACTTCTATGCTTAATTCCCGATTATGCAGCAAAAAGACCTCGGCATCGATTCCTCCATGGTGTGCCTTATCCAGCAGCATTTCGCCTATATGAGTCAATCGCTCCTGCAACGGTCTGCTCACCTACTTCCTTCTTATCCTGTAAGCCGGGTGGCTGTCGTGGGAAGTGCCTCCCACAGTTAATTCTTTAATGCGAATGGTAGGTTGAGCGTCCGCCACCGGCACACCCTGCCCATCTTTGCCGCAGGTACCGATAGCATAACCCAAATCGCGCCCTACCCGGTCAATGCTGGCTAAAACTTCGGGACCGTTGCCGGTGAGAGTTGCTCCCCTTACCGGAGCTACAATCTCCCCATTTTCTATTAAATAACCTTCCTGGACCTCGAAAACAAAATCACCATTGGTAGTGTTGACCTGGCCGCCGCCCATTTTCTTTACCAAAAGGCCCCGGGAGGTTGAACGTATGATTTCCTCAGGGTCATCTTCCCCTGGGGCTATCAGGGTATTGGTCATCCGGGGAATGGGTTTATGCTGGTATGACTCCCGGCGGCCGTTGCCGGTGGATTTCACCTGGTCCTTTTTGGCAGTCAAGCGGTCATACATATAACCCACCAACCGGCCTTGATCTATTAAAACCGTACGCTGTCCGGGCGTACCCTCATCATCAAAGCGCAGATAACCGAATTTTCCAGGAATAGTAGCATCATCTATAACCGTAACCAGGGGAGCAGCCACCTGTTCACCCAGTTTGTTGCGATAAACCGATAAGCCTTTTTGAACCAGATCAGCTTCCAATCCATGCCCGCAGGCCTCATGCACCATGGTTCCGCCGGCTTCTGAAGACATGACCACCGGCATTCTGCCTACCGGTGCCGGGCGGGCATCCAGCATTTTTATCGCCAATTCTCCGGCTTTCCGCGCCATGTCTACCGGGGAAATCTGCTCCAGAAGCTCCCAGCCAGCTACCCCTCCGGCTGACTCGTAACCAGTTTGGATAACCCCATTTCGTTCCGCTACCACATTGACCAGGAAACGCACCCGCACCCGGTCGTCCTCCACTATTTCACCGTCACTATTGGCAATCAAGACCGATTTATGATTGTCCCCCACAGCTACAGTAACCTGTTTGATATCCGGGCCCAAATCCCGGGCTGCCTGGTTGGCAGCCAGTACATGTGCTATTTTTTCATCAAACAGCACCTCTTCAGGAAGTCGGAAATAATGGACCGGTTCCGGAGCCGGTTTGCTGTGCAGGCTAATAGGTGAACGAGTTTCCGCCTGCTGGGACCGGGCGGCATGCCCGGCTACTCGAGCTGCTTTGAGAAGGCCTTCCCGGCTGAGGTCATTGGTATAAACATAGGAGGTGCGTCCTCCTGCCAGGACGCGAATGCCCGCTCCTCGTTCCCGGCCGCTGTTAATCTTTTCAATACGGTCTTCTTCACAGTAAACACTGGTGCTGACTTTTTCCTCAATATAAATCTCGGCGAAATCGCCGCCTTTTTTCAAAGCTTCATCCAGAATATCCGCCAGCAGCATGCGATCGAGCATATAGTCCTCCGCAAAAATAGGTATTTGTTACCAATCACTATAAGTAACTCACTAATTATTGTCTACAGGTTTACCGAGAAAATACCCTACCTTAATAGCAATCGCCTGCTTATCATCGCTATTCAATGATTTCGGGCCGATGTGGGCATCGGTCCCTACACGACGGGCCGACAGGGTCGTCGGCCCCTACAACCCATCCGATAAATCCATCGGGCTGAACCGTTGCTATATCGTGGCGACGGAACAGGTGCGCATGGTTAACCTACTGGATAACATAAGTCGTCGTTCCTGACCCCATCGGGCCGATGTGGGCATCGGCCCCTACAATTGGGCAATGCAGACATCGTTTCATACATACGGGCCGACAGGGTCGTCGGCCCCTACAACCCTTCCGATAAATCCATCGGGTCGATGTGGGCATTGGCCCCTACATCTCACCGTTCCTCACGGTCATAGGGAAATCCTAAAGCAGCCGGGACTCCAGCTTCTTGCCGCAGCCGGATAGTTACTATCACCAGGACCAGAATGGTAAAGAGATAAGGCAACATGGACAGGAAAAATGGAGATATTTGAAATCCGGCCGTTTGGATGCGGAAGGTCAAAGCCTCCACACCACCAAACAAATAGGATCCGAGAATAGCCCGCAGCGGGTTCCATAGTGCAAATATTACCAGAGCTACCGCAATCCAGCCCCGTCCGGCAGTGATGCTCTCCTGCCAGGTGGGTGCATAGGCCAAAGACAGGTAAGCGCCTCCCAGTCCGGCCATCATGCCCCCGACAATGACCGCCAGGTAGCGCACCCGGGAAACGCTGATGCCCACCGCATCAGCCGCCGCCGGATTTTCACCCACTGCCCGGATGCTCAGTCCCCAGCTGGTGCGAAACATAATATACCACAGGGCCAAGGCCAGGACTATGCTCAGGTAAACCATGGCATCATGCCTAAAGAGTATCGGGCCCAGTACTGGAATATCTCCCAATACAGGTATGTCAATAGGATTAAAGCGATTGGTCAAGGGCAGCCCTACATAGTTTTTGCCCAGAAAGGAGGCGGTACCCGTACCGAATATAGTTAAGGCCAGACCGCTCACTACCTGGTTGCCTTTCAGGGTAATACATATAAAGGCATGAATAGCTGCCAGGACCGCTCCTCCTGCCGCTGCGGCCAGGATTCCCAGCCAATGATTCTCAGTAGTTACCGTCACTATAAATCCAGTAACCGCTCCTACCAGCATCATTCCTTCCACGCCCAGATTCAATATGCCGGAGCGTTCTGCCATAACCTCACCCACGGCTGCAAAAAGCAGAGGGGTGCCCGCTACTATAGCCACTGCAAGAAGGGCGACAATACTGTTTAAGTCCATGTTAATCCTCCCGGGTAATAGTCAGACGATATTTTAGCATGATATCTCCCGCCAGCAGGAAGAATAAAACTGCTCCCTGCAGCATCAGCACAATAGCGTAAGGGATACCGTAGGTCTGCACCCCAAAGCCTCCAACCAGCAAAGCCCCAAATAAAAAGGCTACCAGGAGTACAGTGAAGGGATTCAGTCGAGCCAGCCAGGCAATAATAATGCCAGTATATCCATAGCTGGCTGATATATCCTGCTGCAGGCGGTGGGTAATTCCCGATACTTCGATCATACCAGTCATCCCGGCAATCCCCCCGCTGACCAGCATTACCAGCAGTATATTTCTGACTACGTTCATACCTGCATACCGGGCTGCTTCCGGGCTCTCACCAGTTACCCGCACTTCATAACCCCAGCGGGTGTATTTCATCACAATATACAATAATACGGCTACCGCCACAGCAACCAATATGCCTATATGCACCCGGCTGCCTGGAATAACCGGCAAATAGGCTGCCTGGGGAAAACGCGGAGCCAGGGGAAAACCCATGGCATTAGGGTCTTTCCAGGGTCCGAACACCAAGTAACTTACCCAGAAAATAGCCACATAATTAAGCAGCAAAGTAGTTATAGTCTCGTTGACATTCCAAAAAGCTCTCAAGGCTCCAGGGATCAACCCCCATATTGCTCCCGCTGCAAATCCAGCCGCCAGCATCACCGACAGCAGCAGCCAGGAGGGCCAGTCTCCCAGAAACATCACTACTCCGGCAGCAGCGAAAGCCCCCATATACAGCTGTCCTTCAGCTCCGATATTCCAAAGTTTCATGCGAAAGGCAACGGAGACTGCCAGACCGGTTAAGGCCAGGGGTATAGCTTTTACAATGGTTTCAGAAATAGCATAGGGGCTTCCAAAAGCTCCCTGTATCATGCGCCGATATGTCTCAGCCGCATCGTACCCTGATAGCACGAGAAAAATCCAGCCCACCAATATAGCAAGCAATATGGATAAAATAGGAACGGCTACCTTCACCAACCATGATTCATTATTCCTGCGAACCAGCCTTAACCTTTTCATATTACACTCCTAACTTATTGGACTCCCAACATTAAAGCACCAATACTATCTATATCTGTTTCGCTTACATTCAAAACTGCTTTTATTTCCCCGTTGTACATGACAGCCACCCGGTCCGCTATACGAAAAACATCATCCAGATCCTCCAAAACCAGCATAATGGCTGTACCTTTTTGGCGTTGTTCCAGCAGCAGATCATAAACAGCCTGGGTCGCGGCTACATCCAGTCCCCGTACTGGATAAGCAGCTACCAAAACCGTCGGATCCAAGTCCAATTCCCGCCCCAGCAGCAATTTTTGCAGATTGCCTCCGGACAGGTAATTAACCGGATGATAAATATCCGCCACCGCAATTTGGTAGCGGTCTACCAAACTGTATGTGTAGGCTTCCAGGGTCCGATAATCCAATAACAATCCGCGCCGGTTTTCAGGATAACGGTAAACCCGCAGCATGGCGTTTTCCACCACGCTTATATTGGGAACCAGCCCCATACCCATGCGGTCTTCCGGAATAAAGGTCAACCCCATCTCCGAGCGCTCCCTAATGGGCAAATGGCTTATTTCCTTCCCCTGCAGCCGGATACTGCCGGCAGATACCGGTCTTAAGCCCGCCAAAGCCTCCACCAGTTCCCGCTGTCCATTGCCGGCCACTCCAGCTATAGCCAGAATTTCACCCTCATGCAATTCCAAATTGGCACGACGCACTGCTGTCCGTCCCCGGTCATTGGGGACACTCAGGTCACTGACTGCTAATACAGTGGGACCGAGCTGGTGACTGCGGTTAAACTCTGGAAATATAACTTCCCGGGCCACCATCATGCGGGTCAAGGTTTGTTCATCCAAGTTGTGGATGTGATCACTGCCCACCACTTCTCCCCGGCGCAAAACTGTTACATAATCAGCTATTTCCATAACTTCGCTGAGTTTATGAGTGATAAGAACTACTGCTTTGCCCTGATCGGCCATTAAGCGCAGGGTTTTAAATAAGTCCTTTACTTCCTGAGGAGTCAGCACGGTAGTGGGTTCATCCAGGATGAGAGTATCACAGCCCCGGTAAAGCATTTTCAGTATTTCTACTCGCTGCTGCTCCCCCAGGGACAGGTGGCTTACTTTGGCATGGGGGTCCACCGCCAGGCCGAACTGCTCCGATAAATCCCGCACTCTTTTTTCTATCTCCTCGGTGCGAATCCTGACCCTGCCTTTGGCCCCCAGCATCACATTCTCCGCCACCGTCATATTGTTTACCAGCCGGAAATGCTGGTGAATCATACCAATGCCAGCCTGTAATGCCAGGCGGGGAGAACGCAATCTTAACGGTTGTCCTTTTACTTTGACAGTCCCGGAATCGGGGCGATACAAGCCAGCCAGTATACTCATCAGAGTGGATTTGCCGGCGCCGTTTTCCCCCAGCAGAGCATGAATTTCGCCAGGATAAACTCGAAAATTAATATTTTTATTGGCCTTTACTCCCGGAAACCATTTATTAATGCCAATCATTTCTACAACCGGAACACGTTTCATGCTGATCCTCCAAGTGAAAAGGCGGCTTACGCCGCCTTAATTTCGACAAGCCTTGGGTACATTACTCAATAGTACCCTCTACCCCGTATACAAACCAATCCATGCTGAGCATTTCTTCGTCGGTCAGGGCCTGACCTTCGGGCACCTTAACTGTACCATCCTGAGCTTTGATGGGACCAAAGAAAACATCCCATTCACCCTGAATGATTTCCTGTTTCTTGGCTTGTACTTGGTCAACTATCTCAGTGGGAACCTTGTCAGAAATAGGAGCAAGATCCACTATGCCGTCTGCCATACCACCCCAGTATGCTTCGCTCTTCCAGGTTCCATCTATAACGCTCTGAATAACCCGCACATAATAGGGACCCCAATTCCAAACCGGCGAAGTCAGGTTGGCATTGGGAGCAAATTTCCTCATGTCGCTGTTGTAGCCAATAGAGTAAATGCCGGCATCCTCGGCAGCCTGCTGTACTGCAGGAGTATCAGCGTGCTGGGCCAAAACGTCACAGCCAGCATCGATTAAACTCTGAGCTGCTTGTTTTTCCAGGGTAGGATCAACCCAGGTGTTGGACCATACTACCTTTACGGTAGCATCAGGGTTCACAGCCTTAACACCCAGGGTGAAAGCATTGATTCCGCGAATAACTTCGGGAATAGGATAAGCTGCCGCATAACCAATTTTGCCGTTCTTGGTCATGGCGCCCGCTACCATACCGCTTAAATAGCGAGGCTGATACATACGGCCAAAGTAAGTCGAAACGTTTTCAGCGGTCTGCAGTCCTGAACAATGCAGGAAAGTCACATCCGGATAACGCTTGGCAACTTCCAGCATCGGATCACCATAACCAAAACTGTTGGCAACTACCACCTGACATCCTTCCTGAACCAACTGCTCAATACTGCGCTCTGCATCGGCTCCTTCGGGCACGTTTTCCAGGGTAACGGTCTTGACGCCTGGAATCTGCTGTTCCAGATACTTTCTGCCTTCATCATGAGCATAAGTCCATCCAGCGTCCCCAGGAGCACCTATGTAAATAAATCCGACTTTGAACTCCTTCTCGGTCTGATCTGGTGCGCTGGTATCCTGAGAGCCGCCGCAACCAACTACCATGGTAGCAGCAAATGCCAATACCAGCAGGAGAACCCCCAACTTTCTCCATTTCATCTGTACTCTTACCTCCCCATAATATTGCCATAATTTTACATACGAGCCACAATACAAATGATGTGTATTCGACACACTATGTAAAAATCCTTCCTGAAAGGGCAGAATTCCAAAAATAATGGTGAAAAGTAAACAGAAGGCCGGCTCTGTCTTGCGTTTAACCACCAGAGCATATATCATGGGGGTGACAGGTGTAAGAGGTGATCCCAGTGTTTGCAGTTACTGACGAAGCTCGCCGCTATATAAATCGTAAAGGCAATAATATCCGGATATATTTGGAAACCATACTAATTTGCAATCGCAGCTGCCAGGCACCCCAGGGATTCCGCCGCCAGCCAGTGGTACAGCTGGGCAAGCCTCACCCCGATGAACGGGAGTTCTATACTTCCACCCAGCTTGATGACATTACCATCTGGTATGAAACTGATGGCATTGTTCCCGAGGACCCAGCTAAGCCAATTCTGATTTCCCTAAAAAAGACGCTTTTTATTTATGAACTGCAGGCTCAAGGAGTTAAGCCACAGGGTCGAGTAGTTTAGCTTAAGGCTGCAGCGCTCTTTCCATCTTTATGACTTTGCCCCGGTCCAGAAAGTCCCGGTGGCTGAAAGCCATGCTGACTGATCCATCCGTTCCGTAATGCAGGGAATGATACTCCAGGTAATCAAAACGCACCTGAACCTTCAGTCGGTACTGGGCAGGAGGGCATGTCCCCTGACCTCTTATTTCATATATACAGTAGTCACTGCGCTGCTCGATTAGCCTGGGATTGCTCACCTGCATTTCTACGGTTTTACCGTCAACACTATCCGTAAAATTAGTCTCGGCCAGTTCAAGCACCGCCGGCAGGATTTCCACGGTACGATAATTCTGGGACAAAACCTGATAGCTTTGTTCCACCCCCAGGAATACGGCTCCTTCCGCCAGTTGAAAAGCCTGTTCCCCATCCCGGATGTTGCGGCTGATTAAGGCCTCCATTACCGAAGTATCCAGCATAGAAATAACTACTATGGTAACCAGCGCCATGAATACCATGACCATTACCAGCATATATCCGCTCTGGCATCTCAACCTGTCCATAGTGCCTACACTACTCTCACCAACTGTGTAAGGATCTACGTTACTCTCGCCCATCCCTGTAGGGGTCAACGACCCTGTCGGCCCGAACCAACACCCTACATTACTTCGCGATAACCACCAGACAATCAGGATTTTCCCCCTACCTGCATGACAGACCGTAGGGGACGATGCCCACATCGTCCCGCAAATATGCCCCACATGGCTCCGCTATAACCATCAGGGCAACCGGACTTCCCCCCCGACCTGCATTATAGGCCGTAGGGGCCGACGACCCTGTCGGCCCGCCTTTACTCGCACCGGATCGCACAGGCAAAATTAATCTCCATATATTCCTGGTCCCTCTGCAGGGCCAGATCCACCAGCAAACAGCCCTCACTCTCCGTAAAATAAACTGCCTGCACATTTTCCGCTACCGGATTGGCGGTTATATATTCACGGTAAAAATTGCCCCCGCTGCTGTAAAAACCGGTTACTCCGCCCTGAGCATTGGTGACCAGCAATTTCTTCCCGCCGTTAATCACCTTAACCTTCAACGCATTGCGTACTTCGTTCTGCAAAACCTGCTGAACTACCTGTCCTGCATACAGCAGCTCCGCATGATCAGCCTGCTGCCGGTTGCTGGTGTGCATAACCACCAGTATATTAACCACCAGAGTCAGAACTGCTAACCCTAAAGCCAGGCTGGCTAGCAGATCTACCAGTAGTACACCCTTTTCATCAGCACAGATTTGTTTTAAAGTAATTCGGGACTCATACGGATAAANNACTCCAGGTACATTGCTCATAGGTTGAACTTCCAATTCTGCCGTCATTCCTTCCGGCGGAAGGGTGTGAAAGATCGCCTCCCGGCTGTTAATAACATTGGTCTCTCCTGATATAATGAAGCGTTCCGGGTGAGCCTTCATTTCTTCTAATAGGGACGAACCATAAGCCCAAGCGATAGTCTGCCGCTGGGAAGAGCTCAATCCAGCCATCCCTGCGGTTACCACGTTTAAGAGCAAACCGACTATCAAGTACACCAGGAAGAGAGAAACTACTACTTCGATTAAAGCAAAACCATCTGGTGCTCCCATCTTATGCCGGCAACAATTGCAGGAAGATAACTTCATTATTTTCTACATCCTTGTAAATTTTTGTATTGTATTCGCGCCCGGTTCCCATGTTCCTCCTTGAATAATGGAAATTTTTATAAATTAGACTATTTATTTCTTGAATACTATGGTAGTATTATTTTATAGGCATATCAGAGGAGTAAAACTTGTTGCTTAAGTCCATAATCAGACTCTGCCTGTATTTATTTAGATTTTGGGGAGAAGTGTAATGTCTCGATATAACGAGCTTTTTAGTTCAATAAAAGAATTTTACATATCGACATACGATCAAAGAGGAATTGCACTTCCGTTAGTGTTAATGCTTTTAATTGTTTTAAGCATATTAGGTACAGCCGCTTGGACTGCCAGTCAAAGTTCTCTCAAACAAGCTGCCATATTGAACCCTCAGCTTCAAGCCAAATATTTAGCGCGTTCGGCAGTCGACGCCACAATCTCGGCTTGGACCGAAGAGTGGTACGCTGACCCCAATAACGTGACTACTTCCGCCCACTTTTACACCCGTTACGACGATTCCACCAACGAGTTCGTTAAATCAAATGCATCTGAATCAACAAAAGACAAATTCATTGAAACTACCCAGACCTATGACTCTTCCACCGGTATCTGCACAATAATTTCTAAAGCTACGGTGAAGGGTAAAACTGCACAGGTCCAGGCGATTTCTGAACCAGTGTACAGCGTAACCTCCACTCCTTCGCTATGGGTCAAAAATGATACTATTCAGCCCAACTTAGACTCAAATTACAACTATAGCAAAAGAAAAAATGGCGTTAACTACTACTCTTCCTACCATTACAGCGATGGAGTGGTCATTGTAAATACCTCAAAGTCGAATAATACTTTGTATCTTGATAATGCCACTCAATATAATGGCCACAGGGTTAACCTCATTGGATATCAGGCTAAAAAAATTATCTACAACTGCCCTGTCGATCTTTATGGTCGGACTATGCATTGGATACCCGTGATACCCGGCTATGATAGGGTTTATGCCCATATAGTTACAGCTGAACAAATATGGTTTAAGAAGAACATTACCATAGGAGACGGACGATATGGGACACTTATCTTAAATCTCCCAGAGGGAAAAGGTATCCCCGGCCAGATTGTTTATCAAAAAGTTAAGAATAATAAAAACGTCCGTGATAAAGTCGACTTGGATGCCCGTTATGGCATAGTTCGGTTTGCCGGAGTCACAGTACGTGGTTCCTTGTTTGACAGCGAAAATTATGACGACAATATTCGAGATAGGACTTTCTATTTTAGAGAACCTGATGGTGAAGATGTCCTGATAATCGGCATGGAACCGCATACTTTGAGTGAAGCTGCAGACTGGTTGGGTATAACCAATACCGGCAGGGATTTTCGTTTGCAAAAGCTGCTCCAAAAGGGTCTTCTTATACCAGCTCCCAGCAATGCTGGCGACTTAGCAGAAGACGAACTGCTGATCAGGTTCACATATGAGTAATATTAGGTTGGTGACAGATATGTTCAGATCTAGAGTATTGACTGAACAAACCGCTATGACACTGGTCGAAATTTTAGTATCCCTGGTTATCTTAGGCTTGGTATTAATGGCTATTTTCCCGCTTATGTCCCAAAGTCTCCAGGTGACCAACTTGTCCAATACTATCGCTGCCCAGTTATTCGGTGGTCAGGAAGAAATCGAAGTGGTTGCTGCTACTAAAGGCGGTGTTCTGTTTGCGGATGGCACCTATCTACCTGATAAATATTTCCCGGTGCTCTTTGGAGCCGAGATCCCTGTTCCTGGAATGACCATAAAAAAAGCCGATCTGATACGCTTTTTAGCCTCGGTACCTAATATTGGGATTAATGCCGGTTCACGCTATGAAGGGTATTCTACTGATGAGGCTAAAATCACAATTATCGGTCATAATACTAATTTTATAGACACCAGCAAAACGAAATTGAAGATAGTAGATAAAAACGACCAGGATGTAACCAGTTATTGTACTGGCTATACAGTAACCGACTCCTCCACTGCCTCTTTTATCCTGCCTACTGATCACAACCGTTTTACCAACTTGAACAGTCCTTATACGATTACGTTGACTACTGGTTTGGAACAGGTTTCTTGCCTGCTGCCGATCCATTTGCCTCGAGCAATAGTTATCCAAGCAAACGGCAATGTTCTGATATCCTCGAATGCCAAGCAGTGGATATCAAAAAATACCGCTTCAGTAATAGATCAACCAGTAAATAAAATAGCCTATTTTAGTCGTGGAGAAGAAGATACCCGCTTTATTGCGGTAGGCAACAATGGCAGTATATATGCATGGCTATATGGTGAGTCATGGCAAAAAATCGATCACGGCACAACTAATCGCAACCTAAACAGCATTATCAGAACTGATGATCAATTCGTAGTGGTCGGCGACCATGGAACAATCCTTACTTCTCCTGACGGCTTGAATTGGACCAAAGAATCATCACCCACCAATATGGATCTTAATTCTGTATCCTATTCCTCTGCTCATAATAGCTATATTATTGTTGGAGATGGGGGTATCATACTCACGTCTGCAGATGGTCGTACCTGGACAAAAAAACACACTTACCCCCGTATAGCGAAAGGATCAATAAACAACAAGAATGCCGTTGAGTTCTCCGGCGATGGTGATTATTTAAGTACCCTGACTGCGCCGGTTATAGGCAGTACCTCCCGAACTATCTTTATGGTGGTTCGTCCTCAAAGTTCTCCAGACAGTTTCACTGCTAATCTTATTTCCTGGGGTTCTCCATTTGGGACTATCGATGGTGGTCGCTTTAACATAAGGACTGATGCCAATAAACTCAGAGTGGAACAGGGTAGTGGGATTGGTTTTACCTCAAATCTTACTATAGATAATAGCGCGGGCAATAGCCCTTCACTCCTGGTATGCCGTTCCACTTCCGCAGAATTCAACAGCTATGAACTCTATCTAAATGGTTCTGTACCCCAAAGTCCAAATATTGCAGGAACCATCAATACTGCCTCAGATTTTCCTGCCCAGTTGGGAAGCGATTCGTTAAGCAGGTATTCTTCCCCTATGAGTTATGGTGGCTTAATTGCTGAGGTCTTGATATTTGATGCTGCTGTCAACAATGACCGGGCTCTTTTCACTGACGATACTGACCCTAGACGCTATGCTTCTGATTTTGACTTGATTCAAAAATACTTATCAGATAAATATAATCTTGGCCTGTCTGAACTGAATGGTGAGGAGATGGATAATCTTATCTATCCAGGCAGCAATCAATCCCTGAAAAACCTGACCCTGGATTCTTTCCCATCGGAAGTTTCCCGGGATAGTCTGGTATTATGGCTGGATGCCTCTGAACTTGATCTCGACAATAACCAGCAGGTGGTCGAGTGGCTGGATCTATCTGGTACTAACAACCATGCTACCGGGGCAAGTTTATTATCTGTGGCCTGCAGCGACAGCAAGATTATAACGGGCGGATACCATCGAAATATGTTGCTATCGTCCAACACAAATGACTGGTCACAAAACTATACTATAGGGTCAAAAAGGACAACTGAGTACAGCCTAACCGATATAGTCCACTCTAACAGCCAGTTTGTGGCTTTGTTCAACGACGGATTAAGCAGCTTTACCGATAGCTCTACTAGAAATGACCGTCAAAATGGATTGGTGGGTTACTCAAAGGATGGAGTCAACTGGACACTAAAATCTTTACCTTCAAGTTCCAACTACAAAATGAACGACATGTTCTGTAGTCTTGACGGTCAGATCATTATGGTAGTCGGTAACCACGGAAGGATATACACCTCAGAGGATGATGGCATTAATTGGGTCTCAGCAACATCGGGGACAACCAGCGACCTATACGCTTGTTGTATACGGTAATAATATAAGCAGATAAAAGCTATTAAGGAGTGAAAATCTAGTGCTGCTTTACAACCAAAAAGGGGTAACCTTAATAGAACTTCTCCTGGTATTAGGCCTTATTGGTATAGTTATCGCTATCGGATGGAACGCTTTTGCCTCGGCACAGACCAGTTGGGATAGACTGCAGACTAGATTGGAAGCTGAGGCAGCAGTACGCCATGCCTCACAAGTCATAAGCTATGAACTTAACCTTGCCAGCTTTTTAGAAATCAGGCAGGTTGCTCACAATTGGACCGATGCCGATATTAAAACTGATGACCGCCTTATATTTGTCGACAACGGAGCTTTGATCCTCCGTGAAAAAGCATCTTCCGGTTATATTGATAGGACCATAGCTGATATGGAGCGGGGTACGCTGCAAGTCTCTTTCACCAAACCTCTCAATAAAAACGATGGCAACAATCCCCACGCCCCCATAGCCAATTCGCTTAACTTTACTGTAACCGCACTGGACAATAGCAATAAGGTTGTATATTCGCTAGATTCAGCTATTATGCTCAGCAATATGCTTCCTGATACCGGTGTTCCTATTAGTGATATTTCTCTTTACTCAAAAGCTAAAAATAGTAATTATATACCCGGAGACCGCATTTTATATAGAACCAAGGCCGATCCTTTTAACCCAGAAGAAGCGTCACATGATGCGGTAGGATGCTATTAAGAGAAGCATATGTTCACTGATATTTCCTTTATTGATCACTGGCAATACCTTTTTCTTAACGTACTCGGATTTTTGGTTATTATGGGTCTGGGCTGTTATTCGGCTCGTAAAAACAACTTTACCTGGTTTAGGGCACTTGTTTATACTGCTGGTATACCGGTCGTGTTCCTGATTGGAACACGTCTGGCTTATTTGTTCTTTTATGCTGATATTAATAATCCAGCCGTTCATTTTCTGGACCCGAAGCTGTATGGTTTTTCCCTGTACGGCGGGCTGATATTGGTAGTTTTATATTCTTGCATCATCGCCCTATTCAGTCGTATCCCAGTTTGGAGTTGGCTGGATTATCACACCCTTGGATTGATGGGTTATGTTTCACTGGGTAAAACAGGGTGTTTTATGAACGGATGCTGTTTCGGCATTCCTACTCTCGTACCCTGGGGAATAAGTTATGCACCTGGAAGCCAGGCTTACAATTATTATATTGTACAGGCTTTCAGCCATACGGCCAGCCATTCCTGGTCGGTTTATTCAGACCGTATTCATCCGGTGCAGCTTTATGAAGTTACGATTGCCATCGCATTATTGATCACCGCCTATATACTGCTTCGCAAAAAGGTCTTACCTGGTACAGTTTTTCTAATCAGCAGCGCAACATACTCACTAGCGCGTCTGGGACTGCTGTTCCTGAGAGCTAATCCGGAAATGGGCACCTACTTTTATTTTCTGCCCTGGCTTTATACCGCTGTTGCCAGCTTGAGTGTATTACTGCTGCTTCAGCGATATATAAAAACTGTATAAGGAGTGACTCATTTGACATTGGATAGTCTGCTTAAACAGGCAGTAGCCCGCGAGGCATCAGATATTCATCTGGCACCCGGCAACCCGGCTATGATCAGGGTCAATACCCGTTTGACTCCATTGAATGACACCGTTTTGAGTGCCGCTGATACTGAAAACATGGCCTTGCGAATTCTCGGCAACGATGGTTTTACTGAATTGCAGGAAGTCGGGGAGATCGATACTTCCTATCGTATGCCCGGCTTGGCTAATTTCCGGGTTAATGTGTATCGCTACCAGGGGATGATTGGTATAGCCGCCCGGGTTATCCGCACTATAATTCCTGATCTGGAATACCTGGGACTGCCTCCGTTGGTGGGCTCCCTGGCTCGTTATCCCAGTGGCCTGATACTGGTGACCGGCCCCACAGGTAACGGAAAATCTACTACTCTGGCAGCTTTGATCGACATTATCAACCGGGAACGCTCCTGCCATATCGTAACCCTGGAGGATCCCATCGAATACATTCACCAGAACAAAGCCAGTCTCATCACCCAGCGGGAAATCGGCTCGGACAGCAGTGACTTCACCCGGGCACTGCGGGCTTCCCTGCGCCAGGATCCGGATGTGATCATGATAGGTGAAATGCGCGACCTGGAGACCATCTCCACGGCGATCACCGCTGCTGAGACCGGTCACCTGGTCCTGGCCACCCTGCATACCATTAATTCCGCCCAGACCGTTGAACGGATAGTGGATGTGTTTCCCTCTTATCAGCAGGCTCAGATCCGCCTGCAGCTGGCCAACTGCCTGCGGGCGGTCCTGTCCCAGCGACTGCTTCCGCGGATTGATAGTGAACAAATGGTAGTAGCCGTGGAACTCATGATCTGCACACCAGGAATCCGCAGCCTGATCCGGGACGGCAAGTACCATCAGATACCCAATGCCATCTATACCGGGTCCAAGTTCGGCATGATCACTATGGAAGATTCACTGCAGCATTTAATGGAAAAGAAATTGATCCAGTCTGACTTTTTGGAAAAGGAGCAGGTAGATCTGCCTGATTTGGAAGTATTAACCCATACACCAATACCACGAAGAACCAGAACCAAATCGGTTAAATAGTTGTCCATTCCAAGGTGGGTTGATAGCTTTAAGAACGCAAAACAGATATGATAAATACTGCTAAACCGATCAGAGCGACTGCCAGCCCTCCGACTCCCACCAGGGTAATAATATCTCCACTACCTTGGCCAGCAGTCATGACCAGTGCCGAACTGATCAAACCTGCCGATATGATAAAACTGATTCCCAGGCGGCTGGCCAGTTGATTTAATTGGCGTTTGGCTGAAGCATTGAATTCTACCTGCATGGTTATTTGCATCTTTCC